>Ga0207767_1000077_pt1 | contig 83333 bp, 76 predicted proteins | sample HigsolmetaGSP17D_FD_184845 | JGI IMG/M metagenome (GOLD analysis project Ga0207767, IMG submission 184845) | High solid enriched microbial communities from the Joint BioEnergy Institute, USA - SP1-7-D (SPAdes) | ecosystem: Engineered > Bioreactor > SSF (Solid state fermentation) > Aerobic >... | reverse complement strand
GCCCGCGATGCGCCCGAACACGACGCACTCGAGCAGCGAGGAGCCCGCGAGGCGGTTGTCCCCGTGTAGGCCGCCCGTCGCCTCGCCCGCGGCCCAGAGGCCCGGGATCACCTTCTCCTCCTCCTGCTCCCCCTCACCATCACCATCACCTGTACCTGTACCTGTACCGGTACTTCCGGTACCGGTACCCAGAACCTCGGCGCGCTCGTTGACCGCCACCCCGCCCATGGTGAAGTGCACGACGGGCGTCACGTCCCCGGCGTAGACGACCGTGTCGGGCCGGACGTCCCGCTCGGGATCGGTCAGCGCCCACGAGCCGAAGACCTTCCGCCCGAAGGGGTCCGGTTTGCGGCCCGCCACCGCGTCGGCGTATTCGCGCAGGGAGTCGAGCGCGGCGGGGCCGAGTTCCCCGATGGTCGTCTGGGAAAGCAGGCCTTTGAATCTGTAGAAGTCGGTATGTGAGGCGCACGCGGCGGCGGAGGCCTCGTCGAGGACGAGGCGGACGCGCCATTGGCGCGGGGGACTTGGAAAGGGAGAGCCCTCCTCGGGCGGGATATCGTCCAGCGGCCTCGCGACCTTCGTGATCGTCTCGGTGACGTGCTGTCGCGTGCCCAGCTCGTCGACGAACCGGCGCCCGTCGTCGAGGAGCAGGATCCCCCCGGCGCCGCGCAGCGCCTCTGCGGCGAGGATCTTGACCTGCCGCGCGGGGTGGGTGGACCAGTCGACGAAGCCCGTCGGGTGCACCTGGACGCGGTCCATGTCGACGAGCCGCGCGCCGATGGAGGTGAGTAGAGGCAGGGCGGACTCGCGCGGGTCGTTGGTCGTCGGGAGGCCGGCCATGTCCGGGCGGTGGGTGGCCAGCATGCCGTGCGAGTCGCCGGCGAAGCCGCCGGCGCAGAAGACGACGGGGCCGTACAGTCTCTCTGCCTTTCCTTTGTGGGTGTATTCGACGCCGTAGACTTCGCCATGGTCACCGTTCCGGAGGACTTTCGTGACGAGGCATTCCGAGCGCAGGGTGAACAGCGGGCTCGCGTCCAGCGCGTTCATCACCGCGCTGACGATCGACCTGCCCGGCGGGGAGGCGCCCTTTCCGCGGTGCGTCCGCGGGCGACTGTGCCCGCCCAGCTGCGCGACGGCGGAGAGGTCGACGCCTTTCTCGTCCGCGAGCCAGTGCACCGCGGCCGCCGAGTTGGCCACCAGGGTGGACATCAGGCGCTCGCGGCGCGCGCGCTCCGCGGACCCGGCGTTGGCGAGGGCCGTCCCGGCCGACCTGAGCGTGTCCTGGAGGAAGAGGTCGTCCTGGACGGGCTGGAAGCGCGTGGGCGCGCCGTTGATGCCCGAGGAGGCCTTGATGGAGTTGCCGCCGGGGCGCGGGGCGCGGTCGAGCAGGGCGACGGGCACGCGGTGCGCCAGGACGAGCTGCGAGGCGGCGCAGAGGCCGGCGAGGCCGGAGCCGACGACGATGACGGACTGCGGGTGTGTCTCTGCGGTCATGGTTGCATGCTTCCTCGAGGTTGGAGTGGTGGTGATGTGGAGGATGGTCCGAGGGGTCGATGTGGGAACAGAACGCACTGTGGGGTCGACGCAGAAGGGGAAGATTCTAGGGCGGCGCATCGCATCGACGGGGGCCAGGCCATCTTCGTCCTGCCGCCATCCGTGTCGCGATTGATTGTCAATTCCGACCTGTGCGATCTCGAGGAACGCAGGTCGGGTATGGGGACGGAGGTGGTCAGGCCAAAAGAAAACACGCCGACCGGATGCGCGCGCGCGACATGGCGTGACGGGGCCCTGACATCATGCGCCCGGCAGCACGACCTCGCCGGCATCGTTGAACATGTCGTTCGACAGATCGAAAGGGACAGCGGCCTCAGGGGCAGGGCTCGAGATCACCGCTGCTCACACACCGACGCCGTCCCAGACACCCCACCCGATGCGGGGTAGCGGTTCGTTTACAGGTGTTCTATCGAGTACGGCGCATTCGCGGATCTACCAAGACCACCTACGGACCAGTCCAGCGAGCAGAAGCTTCGGCTCGCTTGTCTCGACAGGATCGCAAGTATGTTTCATTCTCATCTCTGAGAGCGGGGTGAACTACAGGCCGAGCCCGGAAGCCGGATCTGCAAAACACAAGGCACGGATCGAGAGGGTATTCATCTGCGCGAAGAACGGGTGGACAAGGGGTATGGGATCGGTGTTCGGGTCGGGTGCGTGGACCATCTTGCTTAATGTACAGGGCAAGAAACAGGGGAAACAGATGCAAAATGTGCGAAGCGAGTGGCAAGGGGTATTAACAAGAGGTAAAAAAAAGAAAAAAAAAAGAAAAAACAAAAACGGGGTGCGAGCCGACCCGCGAGAATACAAAGTAGAAAGGATCATGATCACTATGCCGTAAGTATGATGGTACAAGCAACAGAACGGGCCAAATAGACGCGTCGTAACCTCGCAGATGGGGCAGATATCGCTACACTCAAAATTCCCAGGCAATCTGGTTCATATATCGGCCTCCACCGAGAGACCTCCTGTGGAACATCAAACTGACAGTCTCATGAGATTCGCGGCCCGAAAGGACCGTCGACGGCTCCCCGGGGCGACTGCGCGACGTCCGCGTCCTCGCCGTCGTCCACGAACGCGCCGTTCGGGTAGTGGTGCGGCTCGGCGTCGTGGTCGTAGCTCGACTTGCGCAGCAGCGGTGGGGTGCTCGGTTCCTGCGCAGGCATCGTGTCCGTCTGGGGTGTGGACAGAGGCCGCTGCGAGTTGAGCCCTCGCGATGGGCGACTCGCACCGTAACGCCGGCCCCCAGCCGACGCCGTCGCGTTGGCGGGCGTCGGGCGCACGGTCGAGCTCGGGGGAGTGAGAAGCCCTGACAGGAACCCCCCCGCGCCGTTCGACTTGGACGGCGTCTGCTCGGAGGGGTTCGAGGTGACCGAGTTCTCGCGCGCCTTGCGCCAGCTACCCCAGGCCGCCGCCGCAGCGAGGGGAAGCGAGCGCGGTGACACAGCCAGACTGGAGATGGACGACAGGGACGGGAAGGATGGGCCACCACCGGCCATGGCCCTCTCCTGCTCCTGCTGCTGCATCTGCAGGTTGGCCTTCAGGCGGATCGCCGCGTCGCGGACGGCGTTCCGGTCGAAGGACGGCTGCGACAGCGTGTCGATGAGGTCCTGCAGGTCATCGACGCGGACACCGAGCAGCTCGCGGAGCCAGTTGATCTCCGTGTCCTTCTCCTTGAGCTTGTTGGGCGCGTCCCGGTCGACGGCGGCGAGCTGCTGCTCGAGCTCCTCGATCCGTGCTTCACGCTGCTGCAGCTGGTCCTGGAGGACCATGATCGACTCCCGCAGTGCCTGAGGAGAGATCTTGTCGGGCCCCCCGGTCCCGTTGCTGAGCGACATCGACGGCGAGGTCGGGTGCGAGGGCGGCGCAGCACCGTGGGACGCTCCCTTGGCCGTCTGGGCAGCCTGAGCGGCCGCACGCGCAGCGGATTTGGCGATTTCAAGCTTCTCCTCCAGGTGCTCGACCCGGTCCTTCAGATGCTGCACCTTCGCCTCGGACAGCGCCAGCCGCTCCGTGAGATGGGCCTCGGCCCGCTGTCGGTCCTCCGAGGCGTTGTGGAGTGCACGGGCGTGTCGTTCTCGGAGGTCGTTGAGAGCCCTCTCGTGCAGCTGGCGCTGCTCCTCGAGAGCGGCCTCCTTGGATTCGAGCGCGGCAGCCACGGCGCTTTGCTTGGCTTCCTTCGCCTCCGCCAACATCTGTTCGTACCGTTCCCGGGCCGTGGCAGCGTCCATCCGGGCACTGTCCAGCTGGCTCTGGAGACGGGAGATCTGCGCCTCGAGCTCGGCGCGGACGATGTTGACCTGGTGGCGGGCAGCCTCAACGTCGGCCTCCAGCGCGGCCGTCGCTCGCTGGACCTCGATGCGGGTGCTCTCGCGCGCTTCGTTGAATTCACGCTCGAAGCGGGCGGCTTTGAGCTGGTATTCGTGGTTCTCCTGCCTCAGCGTGGCGACCAGCTCTTCCAGTCGGGCATTTTCCTGCTGAGACTGTCCGAAGATAAACTTCAACTTGGCCGCCTCTCTCTCCTGCTGCTCCAGCTCGCTGATCTCCATCTCCAACTTCTCGCGCAGCTTGACTTCCCTCTCGTAGGCGGCACGGAGAGCGTTGTATCTGGCATTCTGCTCTTCGTCTCTCTTCCGCCATGCGGCCTGTTCGCGCGCGATGTCCCGAGTGGCGGTGATCATGTCCTCCTGCAGACGATCGAACTTGCCGCGAAGATTCTGCCGGGCACGCATGCTGTCCTCGATCCGCAGCTTCAGGTGGTTGATGGTGGAGCGGAGTTCCTTGTTCTCCGCCTTCACCTCCTCGAGCTCGTGCTTCCACTGATCATTGGACACCCTGTATTCATCCAGAGTGCCTTCAAGAGAGATGTTCTTCGTGGAGAGCTCGGAGAGGGTAAGCTGGAGAGACTCCTGCTGCTCTGCAAGGAGATCGGACCGCCTCTGGATCTCCTCAAACTGGGGGATCTTTTCTTCTTTGAACCGGCGCAGGCTCTCCTCGGCGGCTTGAGCAGCCTCACGGTGGCGGGCAGCGTCGTCTTCCGCGATCTTCAGGAGCTTCTGAACTTCGGCGAGGGCCTCCTGAGCGTCCCTCTGTGCCCGGTATTGCTGGTCAGCGCGCTCGTCGGCGAGTCTCAGCATGTGCTTGAGGCCATCAAGCTGAAGCTTGAGACTCTCTGCGATCTCATCGCTCTCGGACGATCGGGCATTCAGCCTGAACTGGGTCGAGACGGCCTCTTCGATCATCTTCTTGAGATCGCTCGTCTGATCCCGAGCGTTCTGTTGGGATAGCGCGAGAGCCTTCAGCTCAGCAATGCTTTCCTGGAGCTGCTTCAGGTCTGGGTTGGGTACAGTGGTGGCACGTTCTGGCTGAGACGACTGGTGAACGGCAAGAGCTTCCAGGAAGACGCTCTTTAGCCTGTCCAGCTTTCGATCCCTCCGAGCAAGAGGCGACTTTTCCCTGATTGCCGACTCGCCCTCCTCATCCTCGTCATCAGCGTCGCTGTTCTCAATGTCCGCGGAAACACTTCTCGCTGGTCTTCTGCTCGCAGACCGAGAAGCAATGGACGTGATGGTGTGTTGGATGACACTTAACGTCTGCTCGAGGGGATTAAGGCGTTCTTTCAGCGCGGCACCGACAACGTCGGTAACGTGGGTGTCGAAGAAACCGCTTCGCTTGGCCACTTTCTCCCCCTCGCCAGAGAATATGGAATCGTCCCAGTCGCTGGTGTGCTCCTTGTTGTTAACTGACTGGCCGGAGACGGGACCACGCTGTGGGCCGGCTGATTGCTCCGCAGCAGACCCTGGAGCCTTCTTGGCGGGACGAGGCGTGCTCAACCTCTCCACGCCGATATCAGGGTCATCTCCATTGAGCCGCTCCATGACAGCGTCGAGCTCCCGTTCGTCAGGGGAATCGCGCTCCGCATCTTGATCGGGGTAATCCGCCTGAGGACCAGGCGTTGGCGGCAGCGCTTTGTCGACCGGCTTGGTGTCCTTAGGAGGCACAGGAGGCTTGGTTTCATTCTCGGGTGAAGCGGGAGGACTGATGACGGCATAGCGAGAGGCCATGAGACCTTCAGGCTTCTTCTTAGCAGGCGGTTCGGAGGCGGCCTTTTGTGCTGGAACAAATTCAGCAGCGGCTGGCTTGAATTCAAATGGCTTCGCGGTAGGAGACAGCACTGAATCCTTTGTCTCATTGCTGTGCTCCTTCGCAGGCTGAGATGTCTTGTCTGGGGTGGTGGCCGAATTCGCTTCCTCTGATACGACAATATCCCTCTCGGACTTCTTATTCTCGAGGGGCGCATCGGCTTCGGCTCCGCTTCCGTTACTGATTTCGAAGGACTTCAACGTTGTAGCCTCGCTGATCGACGTCCCCTTCGATTCCGCAGGCCTGTGTTCAGCAGTAACCGGCGCGGGCTTCTCGTCCAGGGGATTGAAGCGTTCTTTTCCTGGCGCTGCGTTTTCTTTGCCCTCCGCTGGCGCATGAGCGGAGCCAGAGACCTGAGGCAGCTGGGTTTGAACGGCCTCCGCTAGAGGCTGAGCGAGCTCGGGCTCCTTGTCATCGTCCTCGCCGCCACGACGGACACGCTTCTGACGAGCTCCAGCACCAGATCCGTTAGCGTCATCTTCCTTCTTCGCCTTGTTCTTGTCGCGTTCACTGTCGTCGGGTCTGACGATGGGAATGGCCTTGGATCTCTTGGCAGGCTTGGATATCTGGGAGAAGTCAATATCACCGAAGATCTTGCCCTTGCTGCTTCCCGCTGCTTCGGACCCGGTGCCGGCAGCTATGCCACTGCCTGGATTGAAGACCGGCGCTTCCACGTTGAAAGAAGCAGCGGAGAATGTGAATCCACCGGAAAAGGTGTTCTCCTGCCTGGTGGAGGGGGTAAAATCAGGCGCAGCCACATTGAAGGAGCGAGTCGAAGGAACCGCAGGATTGAAGATCGAAGTGGGAGAGAAGATCGGTGCACTGTCGAACCTGGAGGCCTGGAAGGTGTTGCCCTGGAAATCGAAATTCGTCGGCGAAAAGGTGCCCGTGGGATCGAATTCTTTGGCCTCGACGTTAAGACCGGACATCGAAGTCCGCGGCTTATGTCCAGCGGCGAACGGGCTCGTGCTGTTCTTAGGCTCGTGCCAGGGGGCGTGGTTTGCGGCAGGCTCCTGGCCGTGAGGAGTACCGGAAAGGCTGGGGTTCGTAGAGATCTCCGATCCGTCACGGCCGGAGTCGTCCGCATGCTGCTCGCCAAAGAGCCGATGGTGCTGCTGCTGCGAGAATGAGCCCTGCTTCTGCAGCTGCGAGGATTTCTGGGCTGGCTGAGAGCTCTTCTCCGGAATCGCCCATCGCGAGTTCAACAGGTCCGGGCGGTTGAACCGGTTCTGGCTCGACTCCCTGTCGTCCTCTTCCAGCTGCCGCTGTATCGACTCCTCCAGGTGATATTCAGCCTGATCCAGACGGTCAAGTCCCTTCTGCAGAGTCTCGCTGACATTCTTGCCGTGACCGCGAGGCGTGGGCTGCGCGATCTCAACGTTGGAGGAGGCCTGGAATCTCTCTGGCTCCATGTTCCTCTCATTCTTGGTCGACTGCGGACGCTGATTGCGCGGAATTCCGTTCTGCTGCTGGTCATGACGACCATCTTTCCTGGCGCCCAGAACATCATTCAAGCCTGGGTGGAAAGCGTGAGAATCATCGGCAGCGTTCGACGGCGAAGCAGGTGACAGGATGGAAGTCAAGTTTGGCAGGTTGCCAGCGAGGGTCGAAGCCACGCCTGCTGGCTGCACGTTGAAGAAACTCTGAGGAGGGAGCGAACCCTGAGGGGGCGTAGGCCGGAACTGGAAGGGGAATGTTGCCAGGTTCTGATCCGCTCCAAAGAAGGCGGGTTGGGCGCCGAACTGCGGTGCGGGAGAAGCCAGCGAGGCAATGTTCGCGATATTCGCGCCCGTGTTGGCCGAGTGGTTGAAGTGCGGAGAGAACAGATTGCCTCCGAGGAGCGGGTTGCTCGCTGCAGAAGACGTCGGGATGGGCGGGGACGCGATGAGCCCTGGAAACTGCGGGGATATACGGTTTAGAGACAGCGTGGCCGGAGAGATGCTGGGTGGAGGGTCATCGCCGCCCATGGTCACTCCCAGGGCTCGAAGTTTCTCCTCCTTGAGGAAGGTGACGTAGGCATCCCATTCCGCCTGGTTGGGGAAATTGATGCGGTACTTTCTGGCCTTCCATTCCTCCCGCAATTCAACGGGGTCGGGGAAGTCTGGCCGGCTGAAGGCGCCATCCTCGACCGCCTCGAAGGGGTTCTCTGGCGTGCAGACGCTGAACCCCCGGGTATCGTATCCTTGCTCTTCCCATCTCTTCAGGCGCTCCTCGATGTCGGCAGAAGTCAAGAGTCGATATCCAGACTCGGGAGAACCCCTCTGATCCTCAAGCGGCACGGCGATGATGCATGCTTTGCCGCGCCAGACAACTCGTTTCCTTGGCCGCTGGAACGAACCGCTGCCGGTCACCGTCTGCTTGGCAGCCGTTTGCTGGTCCGAGCCCTCTGCAGGTTTCGGTGCCGAGGCATCATCCCCTTTGATGGCCTCCTCCTCGGGTGGTGGCGGCGGCGGCAAAGGCTTGTCGACCGGCGAGACAGGCTTCTGCTTGGATTCACCCTCCACGGAGGCACGCGTATCCTTGTTGTCGGACATGCTGGGCGGCCTGGGATCCTTGTCGTAAGCGAAACCCCAGAAATCCTCCGGCCGGAGCGTGTCCGTGCTCTCCTGCGAGACGTGCCTCGATCTCCGACGGCCAGTTCCAGTCCCACGATCTTCAGTCCTTGCGTTCCGTCCCGCGAAATCCGCCACCGTTGGGGTCTTGAGCGAATCCTCGTCCTCACGAGGATCGTCGTCCAGACCGAGCCACCCGTCCGACGGGTCTTCGGAGAGATGATTTCGCGCGGTGAAGAACGACGGCGCTTCGCTGCCCGAATCGTCGCTCAGCCAGTTGGTGCGCTCGGTCCTCGGCTGGCCCGAGAGGTACTGATTGATCCAGTCCTCGGTGAAGTCCTTGATGGATTTCCCTCCCTGTCTGCCCAGGAGATCACGGCCCAGGGAGCTGTACAGCCGCCGGGCCAGTTGGGTTGGCGCGGAGAACCTCAGGGAATCTGTGTTGTTCGCTCCAGATGCCCGGTAATGGCCACTTTGCATCGAGGCTGGAGAGCTGTCTCCAGACTCGCGGCCTCGACCGGCGTATGGGCTCAGGGACCAGGAGGGTCTGCGCGGGCTGGGGGTTGCATACGGGGATCCCCAGGCGGTCGTGTAGTAGGTGCTGCTCTCGGTCTTGCGGTACTCGGGGGACGAGGACAGCGAGTCCCAGGCTGCGCGGAACTTGGGGAGGGCCGGAAGCGTCTGCGGGTTCGGGGATGAGGTCGAGGGCGGCCGACGGTGGGGGCCAGGCGATCCAGCGGCCAGGAGGCTCGACGCTCCTGGGGTGGTGGAACGCGATATAAACGGCACGGTCAGATACGGGTCGTCACGAAGGCTGGAGTGCTGGGCGAGACGAGACGGCGAAGACGCCGAAATGGCGGAGGAAGCGGAGGAGCGTAGACCTAGCAACACCACCAGACATGTCTGTTAGTCGGAGCTGGACCCGCTGCAAACCACACCGTATTGTTTGTATAACGAGACTAGCAGCAAGCATTGCGGGTAGTAGTAGAGTAAGGGGGAAAGAAGGAGAAGATCCAGTCATGCACGGGGCACAGGGAGGACCATATATGTATATGCGTCCGGTGTACACACCTTCCGTGTCGCCTACAGCAGCAAGCACCTGCTTGCCGCGCCCGTTATCGCCCGGAATGTTGGACCATGGACATCAAACCCGACAGCAGATGGTTCGCCACCGTGCAGGGGCACCCGGGATGCGAGCAGTCCCAGGCGGATACACGACGCACTCCGGACGGGGAGGCGCTGTCGTGGATGTGTCAAGGGAGCAGGGAGACTCGTCAGGGTCAAAAAAGGGGGCGGAGAGGTCAACACCAGATCACAGGAAGCGTGGGTATGCGGGCGCTTGAACCATGGCGCATCCGCGACGGTACAGCTGGAGCCTGGATCGGGCTGGCAGACGGCGCGATGGGGGGATGGCAATGGGGATGGAGGAAGAGATCTTTTTTCGCGCCAAAAGGGCGTCCAGGAGAGCTCGGGGCGCTGCAGCGGTCGAGCGCTAGGCGGGCGACTCGTCACGCTCAGCGGATGATCCCTGGGGCTGCGATCGACGAGCGACGCGTCGAGCGATCGGGGAGGAGAGGCACGAGAAGCAGAGAAATAATAATACAGGATATCTCATCAGACGAGATCTGGCATCTCTCGTCGGGGAGGCAGCGCGGGCCCGCGTCTCGCTCAGGGGTAAAGCGGTCAACCCCGATCCAGCGCGGGAGGAACCGCGGGTCCTCCATGCGGAGGACTCGATGAGTCTCACGTCGTCCGCCTCCCACCCGCAACGCTCATCCACCGATGCACACCTCCCTCCTCCTTTGCAGGTGCGAGGTCAGTCAGAACGCGTGTTCGTGGCCTCCCTCCACCGGTTCGAGGTGGTCGCTGCAGGAGGACGTGGTCGACCGACGTGGTGCCCGTCGATGCGGACCATCTCCCGTCGCCCTGGGCAGACCCACCGCAGCCGAGGATCCCAGAACAGAGAGGATGATATCGACTACGCCGGAACGAGCCCAGTTCAGATGTCAACCGGCTGACGTGCATCGCCAGAGCACGGCCTCCAGCGCCAGATCCTGTAGGGACTGCGTGCTGGACGGCTTTCTGCGTTGCGTCCCTGCGTCCGTGCATGGCCTGGTTTCTCTACGGGCGGATGCCTTATCCGTCCATCGGTGCGACAGTAAAGATCAGGTACAAATTCGTCCTGGGCCCCTCCTGGTCATGCCAGCATGCATCGTGGATATGTCCCATCTGGGATCGTCGGTTCAATCCTGCATCGACCCGGCTGATGTGTCTCCATCCCCACGGTCGGGCTACGGCGTCCAGTCCTTTCTGGTACATCTCTAGGAGGAGGCATGGCAAAACGACCCTGCCGGAACCTGAATAATTCGATTTGTGCTATTTGGCCCCCGTGGAATTCCAAAAAAATAATACACAAATACCGATATAATGCCAGCCTATAATTACACGCGCCGATGCTATATATACCGCTGACAGATCTGCTACTTAAACAGGACGCGACGTCGAGATCGAAGCGACATATAGATCAGCACAGATGAGGACCAGATAAACCACCCATCTCCGTATCACAAAAAAAAGGCTATCCTGGAAGAGCACGCCGACCGCGTTGACAGTCCAACGGCAATGGTCGAACGGCGCCCTTTACTGAGGGCACTGCGCCGTGAACTTGAGCTGGCGGTCCGCGGTGTACATACCCCAGTGGGTCTCGTCCGCAGCGCTGCCGTCGTCACCAACGCTCTTTGGCTTCCATGGCTCGTCGAAGGCCTCGAAGTAGAAGACGTCGACGCCCCAGGCGAGCATGCCGCAGACGCCCTTCTCGAAGAAGGTCTGAGCGTTCTGGGTACCGGCCTTGGCGGCACCGTAGTCCGATCCACCGTCTAGAAGAGTAGAACCATGTCAGCCCCGTGCCATAACCATTTCAGGTGAACGACTGGATGTTCCTACCGGTTGGCCAGCCAGTCTCGCCGGTGAGGATGCGAATGTTAGCAGCGTTGGCACCAGCAAGCTTCTGGATGTGCTGGATCGCCTGGGACATGTCGTCGAAGTAGGTGTTGGTAGCGTTGCTGATGTCCTGGCCCTGCCAGTAGGCAAAGGCATTGGCCATGCTGTGGGAAATTGGTTAGCCGTCGGTGGCATCTGGCAACGGGACGGTCCGGTGGCACTTACAAGTAGGTCACCCCGCCGGTGATCAGAGGGTCCGCAGTGCCGTCGGCGTACTTGTTCCAGCTGTCCGCCGTGCCGACGGTCATCTTAGGGAACATGGCCTTGACTTTGTTGATTCTGTCCAGGAGCTGCTGCCCGTTGAAGTTTCCACGGTACAGCGTCTCGGAACCGACGGTGATGGCCTCGATGATGTCTTCATTTCCAGGGACCGTGCTCTGCAGCGCGGCAGTGTCCGCGTTGAACGACTCATCGTAGTCAGGCCTACGGAGTTGCGCTCGTCAGTATCTGGGGGCTGTTGGTGAGGAGCAGGAGGCTGCAGAAGATGGAACAAACGCACCAGACACCCAGGACGACCTTGAAGCCCTTTGCCCTGGCAGCCGGGAGGATGTTCTTGGCGGTGTCGCAGTCGCTGGCCGAGTATGTGCGGACGAGGGTCGTGTGCTGCTTCAGTGCGTCAAAGTCGGCCTCGTAGTCCTGCGTCGACTTGCAGGATCCATCCGGGTTCTTGTTGCCCAACGCGAAGCCCAGGGTTCCAGCGGCCGAGACAGCCACCGGAGCCGCAGCCAGGGCGACCGGGAGGAAGCTGGTGACACGCATGGCGACTGTTGTGCAGCAAGGGTCTTCAGGACAGTGGATTGCTTGGTGAGCGGGTTGGCAATGCGACAGAGAGATGGGGAGGGAGAGGAAGCGCTTTATAGCAGAGGAGGGACTGGTCCGGAACGAAACCGAGCGAAAGGAGCGGCGGGATCCAAGCTATGAAACGAATGACTAAGGAGGAGCTCGGACAAGCACAGACAGGTTGGATAGATGTAGAAAGAGAGAGAGATGGGGAGTGTGGAGAAGATGGAAGAAGAGATGTGAAAGACCGCCAGGCACCAGGGACTCCCGCGGCACCACCGGCGTGTCCGGGGCGCGCCGTCAACGTCCGGAAGGGGCTGCCGCCGCATGCACGGCGCGCGGGGATTGGCTGCCCGGGCCCGCCGGCCAGTCCAGATCCAGCCCGTTCAGGGGCAGGCGTGGCGCCGGGCTGTGGCGCACCGGGGCCCGGCGCGCCCGGCGCCGATCGATGCCCGTTGGGGGCAGGGCCTCTGCTATTCATAGAACCTGCTGCGAAACATGGCGTATGCAGAAGCAGCCAGGGACGGGAGACGGGTCCGCCATGCTCCTGACCGCCGGGCCGCCCTGGAAATGAATCGCCGTCATGCGACCATGCTCGGAAGCTAGGTCGCATCGGGTGTTTCCAGAACGGGCCCGGATTCTAGAATCATGCTGGCTGAGACACGGACTCTCAGGGTCATGTTCATCTCGATTACGAATGGAGCCATTTCCATTCCCCCACGGGACAACCATGGAGACCGCATACAGTGATATCCTGGACGGCGTACTCGTGCTTCGAATGTCGTCGGAAATAGATCGATGTAGTGGAAAGATGTCAGTACACACATGCCTCAGTTGGAAGAGTAATCAATCAAACAGGGACCAGACGCCCATCATGGACCCCTGCAAGCAAATCATACAGACCCTCGTTCGTACGGCCCCCATGGACGCCATTCCAGTTCCTGTCATGTCCTGCACAACAGCCTTTTTCGTCAGCAAGCTTATTTAGACGTCCTCCATTCTGCTGTCTGTTGATAGCGCACTTCCCACGGACCAGGGGGATCGTCATCCGGCCTGGTCCTCGTCCTCCCCCATGTTCCGAACCTAGTCTCTCTGGATCCGTGACTTCGCCTGCTCCGGTGTGATCCTCTTCCCCGTCTTGTCATAGAATCGGGAGCTGATCCGTAGCCACTTTTCCTTCTCGTATCGGTCCGCAAGGTTGTGAAGCAGGATGATCTCGTCCAACGTGAACTCGTTGTCGAGGTAATAGTATACTTTCTTGACGTCCTTCTCCTTCTCTTTCTGCTTCGGTGGCTCCGGTGGCTTATCAGTCTGCTGGGGAATGCTCTTAGCCTGCTTCCAAGTGGAGAAGATACAATGGGGAAACCATCTCAACACCTTACTTTTCCCGGAATGATCAATGGGTCAGAGAATGAAACGCGCCGTTTTGGTTTCTCTTCTTCGACCGTGCGTTCAGCCGTTCTATGCTCAAGGTCCTCTGCTTTCGGATTCCTTCTGTCATGCTCTACTCTTGCTTTCCTGGCTGCGGCCGTCCTTCTCTCGATCTCCACGTCCGCCGCCCGAAGCAGGTGCCAACGTTTCTTGAGCTCATGAACCGGCCTATCCATAGCAATTGAGATGCTAATCCACGGCGTGTTGACGTCCTTCAGTTCCGTGAGCCGTGCATCGTGCTCTGGTGTCCATACAAAGGCGCCCCTCGAAGCTGCTTTATAGTCAGTCTGGCTACTGATTGGCCTCTCTGGGTTACCACAAGGATGGGGAGCACCTGATTCACTGGATGCCTTGGGAGGCTCAGCCTGCTGAGCGGGAGGAGTCGCGGGGATCGACGTTTGAGCGACTAGTGGAATAAAAACAGGCATCGTTGGCACTGGAGTTGCAGCAGCTTTTTCAGCGGCAGCTTTCTCAGCTAGTTTTTCGGCTGCGGCCTTCTCAGCAGCTGCTTTTTCTGCTGCTTCTTTCTCGGTGGCAGCCTTTTCAGCAGCCGCCTTCTCCGCAGCGGCCTTCTTGGCTGCCCTTTCGCGCTGCACGATTTAGGTTGTCAGCTCTCGACGGACGTGGATCAAGTCCTGGGAACAGCCGTTTAAACAAAGGGAGTTTGCAAGAATTACCCTCAGGGCGGCGTAAGCAAGCTGCTCTTCACGAAGAGTCTTGGAGCTCTTGAAAACATCCGAGAACGAGACCTTGTATGTCCTGTCGCCCGTCTGGAGAGTCGGCATAGTGGTTAATGAAGCTATTTTCTCAATTCAGACAATTGGGAAAGGGAAAGGAGACACATTCAATGATGTACTGTTGAATGCTGTGGAGTGGGTGATGCCTGTTCAGGGTTATGCCAGGGAGCACCTGGGCAGGCATCCGCATCTGGGCACCTGAAGGAAGTTACCAACAGTGTAGAGCTACGTGACGCGTTTTGCCGACTAAGCAGACTACTCTCCTTTGTAAATTAATGTCACTGGAAGAACTAGCAGGAAGGAAAGCATATCAAGATTTAAGACATAAGAATATTGCTTGAACCTATTGTCATAACAGCCGCATCTATATGACTATGTATAAAATGAACGATGACAACGCATTGCAGAGGTTCCTGCACGTGGATTTGTCAATCAAAAGACCACAGCACACGAGCCACGCACAGAAAGAGACATAATGCACTCAGATGAACTGCCGCCCGCTCAAGAAGGAGCACCTGTTACTCAGAACAGAAGGGAGGAGGAACTGACTTGGCACACTGTAGGCCAGTGGTTGTTGCTTGTTTAGGATGTGGTCCGAGCGTCTCCATGGTTCCCAGACGGAGCGGATGGACACCTTGCTTCAGGTCGGAGTTCGGTCGCATGCCCTACAGACAAACTGCCCCTTGCCCACAATCTCTTTGCTGCCCCGATTGCCAAAGGACTCGATCAATCTGATTATCTTGCATCATGCGGTTCTCCACGACTGCCATCCTCGCTACGGCGCTGGGATGGATAGGGGCAGCGACAGCGCACAACATCCAGCTCCGCGCGCATTCGAGAGAATGCTTCCACGAGATCTTGCACCGGGACGACAAGATGACCGTCACCTTCCAGGTTGGTGACAGGGAGTTTGGAGGCAGTGGGAACCTCGAGATCGATTTCTGGGTATGGCCCCGGTGCGGTTGATGATGGACGCGCGTTGGACGGCGCCTCCGACGTCGAGCCGGACATTCTGCTATCTGGTACATTTGAGAGAAATATTTCTGATCTTTATTCTCCCCTTTAGGTCGAAGATCCTGCCGGTAACCGCCAATACCATAGACACGCCGTCTCCTCCGAAGACTACTCCTTCACCGCCCACATGGACGGTAAATACGTCTACTGCTTCAGCAACGAGGGGTGGACCTCGAACTCGAAGGAGGTCTCCTTCAATGTCCATGGCATTGTCTACGTGCCGGAGTCGGAGATGCCGTCGGATCCGTTGGAAGCTGAAGGTAGGATGCTGAACGCTTCAACCTCCGCCTATTTCCCTGGCCGGTCACTGACGATCCGCTGCTAGTCCGTCGCCTTTCCGAGGCCTTGGCTCAGGTCAAGGATGAGCAGTCGTATATCGTGGTGAGAGAGCGGGTGCACAGAAACACCGCGGAGAGCACAAACTCGAGGGTGAAGTGGTGGAGCATCTTCCAGCTTGCAGTGCTCCTCGCAGAGGGTATCTTCCAGGTCTGGTGGCTGAAGAGGTTCTTCGAGGTGCGTTATCCCATGTCCTGATTACATCTGTTACCCTCTATCCTTACAAATGCTGATTGATATACAGGTCAAGCGCGTTGTCTGATTTATGACCCTCCAACTAATGACCGTTGAATTCCCCGTACGAGAAGACCTCTACGCAATTCCGCGGAGGATGGATGTGTAAACCTTGTTCCAGGTTCTTTTTCCATGACATGTTAGAGAATGGGCATCTGCTTGCGTTTGCGGAGTTCGCTTTCCTGATGGAAACCGTGTGATATTTTGGCTCTATTATAGGACGACTAAGATACTCGTTCCGTTAAAATTCCATAAAAATTCCGTATTTAGATTGAATGATGGTATGGAGGATGTTCCATCCTTTTGCTCATGTCGTGACCCTGGATCAAGGTGCAAAGGAACGTAGGCAGCACCCTTGTCCATGCAGCCATCACGAACCACGCTTGGTGGAGCCGCCAGCAGCAATCGATGCCACCTCGTACCCCGCAATGTTTACATCCCGACTTTTGGACTTCTTTCGACAGCCACATAGGACCTCCAGAAAGAAGAGCAATTCTTTCTCTCCCCCATGATCCTGCAGATTCAGCTAGAAAAACCGGGAACCATACCAGAATCTATCACAAAACCGAACTCCTGCATCGTTAATTGATACCTTCCCAGTACACCGTCAACCAGCGATGGCACACCACCTTCTTCGCCCCTCGAATTCGAATTCGAACTCGGACGGTCGTGAAGGTCATGACGATTCTCTAATCGATAATAATAATAATAATACCACGAGACCGGCATCGTCCGACCTCGATGATCACGATTACGATAAGCTTTTCCGCGTCTGCTGGAAGAGGCAGTCGTGCGGGAGTTGTTTGGCGGGCGGTAACAGTGACGATGACGATGATGACAACGATGAATATGGCGATGCCGAGGTGGAGTGCGGGTGGTGTCCTTTTGTATGTTGATTTTTTTTTTTTTCCTATCCTTCTTCATCTTCTTATCCTTCTTTTTTCTTGCATTTCATTTTGTGCAGTTGAGATATGATTTTATCCATATAGATATATACATATATCCTGACCTGACCTGACCCGCCTCGTCTAACGAATTCCATTCTATTTAGTCCTCGACTTGCGTCCCTATCGGGCCCATCCCTATCCCATCCAAGTCCAACAACAATCTCCTGGAAGGTCTCCCCCTCCCCCTCCCAGGAATCCTCACCCCCCTCCGCTTCCCCGACATCTGCCCCCTCGGCGCCCCCGAGCGGTGGGAACTCCGCGCCCGCCCGTTCGGATGCGCTGTTTCGACGATGACCTTCCTGAGTACTCTCGTTGCAGTCGTGGGGACGTTGGGCGCTGTCGGGGTGGTTTGGGTGGCGGTGAAGTTGTTGGGGCTGGGGCTGGGGAGGGAGGAGGTGCGGATGTATTTGGTGCGGGTAAGGTCGTTTGGGGCTGGGGTGTGGGGGTTTGGGTTTGGTGGTGATTATGATGGGTATGATTGGGTGCGGAGGATGGGGAGGAGGAGGGGAGGGAGTGGGAGGGGAAGGGGGACAAGTGGGAATGTGGGTGGGTATGGGTATGGGTATGGTGATGATGGTGGAGTGGAGGATGGGGAGGTGAGGCCGTTGTTGGGTGGGTAGGTCCATATGATGATGATGATGACGACGATGATGATGAGTTCTATGGCCTCTTAAAGAAAGGGGAGGTTCTGATGAAAATGGCGTGGCGGTGGTAGGATATGAATGAATGCACGTGTGTAAGGGCTTTTATGTATCTTGTCCTCGATGACAGTGGCATTGGGCTATGCTTTTTTCATGCCTTTTTTTTTATCAGGATGTCAACTCGACTTTGCAGGTGTTATGACCGTTCAGGATACGGAGGAATACATCACCGCAATCCAGACTCAGTTGTTTATTCGAGACTAGTAGTTTCAGCATCCAGTCCCATCATAGACTAGATCGGGATGCTAAGAGATACATGATATCTCATTAATCTCATATCATATCATCGACGAAAGGAATATGTCTCGAGAGACAATCGAATGTCCTCCGTGTCATCTTCTTGCGTTGCTAGGTACTGTACCTAGATAGGTAGCCCTCAACCCTTGACGACCTGGCTAACCTTGTATTCGACGATGGTCGGCTTGCCCTTCTCGACAATGAAGTGGCCCTGGCCGACGAACACGCGGTTTTCGAGATCCTTGTAGCGCTCGTCGCCGGTCTGCAGTTCATGAGGTCATTCCCATTGGTATGTGAAGCTTTGTTTTTTGTGGCAAGGGGCCTTCGAAGTCGTGACAGTGACTGTCACTCTGTTTGTCGCGGGTTAGGTCTTACCTCGAACGTGATGTGAGTGACTAAAGTACGATTATAGTTAGTGTCATGTATCCTGGATTATGAATATAATAATGGACCGGTAGGAGGTGTCTACGTACAAGAGTTGCCGTAGGGCGTGACCGTCGACTCGGCCTGACCGCTGAGGACGCTCGCCTCTGCGGGAGTGACGGCAATGGTGCCGGTGTAGTTCAGGTAGACGAGCTGTAAGGAACCAGTGTTAACCCTCATGAGGAAATGGTATATTATTGCCGTGCAGTGGGCTGGATAAATCGAAAACGTACAGCGCCATCATTGGTCCTGGGGTCGACAATGTCAGTGGTCGCTTTGCGGGAGTGATTTCCGCAGCCCCGGGCTGCATCATCAGGAAGCTAGAAATGTCTAATAACTCACTTGACAACGCCATGGGCATTCAGACGCAGGTGCTTCCCGTCCGGGTCGGCGTGGATGTAGTCGTTACCGACACCGACGAATTCCGAGTCGAAGCTGGGGGAGTATCCAGGCTCGCTCTTGATGGTGCCTCCTGTCATAGGCTTTTCCGCTCAGTTAGCTATCGAAGTTTTCATGCTGCCCAGGTATCAATAGAAACAAAAAAATGGAGGAAGAACTTACGACAACGTTCAAGCCTCTGTTGCGGGAAGCGCTGCCTGCGTCGCGGGACCTGGTATGTTAATTCACTGATCGCTCCCCATCTTCACCGGTTTAAAGTACTGGTTTAGCAGTGAGTCGCACCAACTACGAAAGGAGGGTCGATTTTGACCTGTTCCCGCGAAAGGTGATCGGTTAGTGAGGCTATGTTGGAGAGAAGAGCCAGAATCTCATCGTAGCGGGATACCTGCGGTGTACCTGCTATGATGTAGAAGAGCTTACCTGGATGGTGAAAGCGGGCTGGAGAGCTGGAAAGTTCGCCATAGTTGCGATGCGATTTCTTGGAGATCGTAGATCTTAGAACCAGGAGATCAGGTAGATAGCAGAACCAGGTAGGTACTGTGATTCTGTCTTTTCGAGGACTGGATTATTGTTGTGTGGGATGACGCAAGTTCACTCTGTACGACTTATACTTCGACCTAGGACCCATATACAGCGGCCCGAGGAGATTCACGGCCCCGCAATTCACGAGGGGTGTAGAGTAGACTGTAGACCCGTTGTTCCGGAGCTTTTAGCGGAAAAGAACCAATTCCTCTTGTTGTCTTCGATCAGAATGGCTTGTCGACCAGTGAGAGACCGTCTGCCTGGCCATCTTTTGCCTGATTGCTAATCAAACTCCACATCGCCTCCACCTCTACCCCTCATTTCCAAGATCGTTGCGAAGCAGACAGGGCAATTGGAAATCGACCTTATTTCCTGAACGGTCGTCAGACTGTCCCTATATTGATGTAAGCTGGGGAAATATCAAATGGAGTATTCTGTACCTTAGTACCTGGTTACCTAGTAGGTAGGCAGTAGGTCTTCCTGGGGTAGGTTCTCACCTGTATGCTCGAAACTCTCGATTACCTACATAGTAGCTCTTCCCAGACTGGTAATACCATTATTATAAGTCTGGTGACAGAGACACGGTGCCACTAACAGCGCAGAGAGAGTCTGCATAGCTACCATCTATCTTTCTTTTCTTAGATCTCGTAGACGTAGCCAATCTCTCCGCGACTCTGTGGTAGTGATCTCACATAGAAGGGTGGGCCGCCTAGGTCGGCGCACACAAATGTCGCAGTAGTGCCGGTATTTGATTTAACCAGCTATCTGCCTAGGTAAGTACTAGGGTATTGGAAACCTTAGAGACCGACTCGTGCGGTTGATCTTACACCAGGACTCTACCGAGGATGTGCGGAGTACGGAGGAGCATCTCCGCATCTGGACGGTGGCGTTGACGGCCCATGAACTTTCGGTTAGATCGCCATCTAAGTCTTATTCTAAACTCTCTACAGTATAAATGCGTGTGTGCGTGTAGGAAAGGTGAAATGAGCATAGCGCTCAATTCCTTTAAGCGAGTCCATAAGTACACATAAAATCTGTAAATGTCGATGTGGAGGGAAGGCTGCGATGAGCTGAAAAGAGACTGAAGCTAGTGATGCATTTCCATGCCAAGTCTCTCCGAGTAGAGAGACATAGCAGAGGGGGATTGTAATAACAATAGTCGACTCTATAGTCGAACGGTGATCTTCTCGGTACCGGCAGTATCCAGATTTCTAAAGCTGACAAGAGGGAGTTTAAAGCGCAGTTTCATTGTCTTCTGGAACTTGGCTATATTGTAAATCCATGGCTCTTGAACCAGAGCCTTGTCAAGGGTCCTGAATCAAAGATAAAAACGATGGTAGACGCATCTCAACTGAGATGCGGGTGATCACTGCTAGGAAATCCAGTGGAGAGGGAGTGCAAAAATAACATAGAGAAAAACGACGGACTGACACACACAACACTGAGTATGTAGCCACGTAGTCTATTCCCCGCACTCCTGCGGTATTTGATCAGCGTCTAGGATACACAGGGGGGGGGATCGTCAGACTCTCAACTTGCGCACAAGCTGATCATGACCTGCACAGTTTCAACCTCCTCTCCAGCCTGCCAGTCGCTGACGCCGCTGCTGCGCAGTCTGACGCGGTGCATCGTGATGTCTCAACTGGCCACGACGATCGGCGTTCACAGGGTCCTCAAGTGATCCAATCCCTCGACGAACCAGCACTCCCCAAGACCGCACGTGGGAGAGGGCAAACGATCAGCTCCTGCGCAGTGAGTCGCGTGTTCCTTTGCCGCTCTTGCGTTAGTAAGAGAGGGAATTTGGGAGAGCTGATATATATAGGCCATTCTCAGCTGTCACATACGGACACGGAGAGTGGTGAGCCTGGAAGAGCAAGGCACCAAGACCGATCGCCGAACCCTGTCGCCGCCGCGCCTCTGGTTGGCGGGAGCCGGGGCCGTACCTGACGCCGCGGCCGATCGGGAACGCGCGCGCAGCCAAAGTCGTGGTGACGTCGTGAAGCTGACGTCCTCGCCGGGTATGCCATCTCGCTCTCTCTGTGTTGCATGCCTGGGCTTCTCCCATGGTTAACATTGACGCATGGTATACACAGGTCTCCCGCGCTGTCGGGCTGCTGCTCGAGCTTTCTGAGCAACAATGATCCGTGTCCTGCTGTCCCTTTGCCTGGCGGCCGCAGGCGCATCCCGCGTTTGCGCGCTGGAACAGCAACCTCTTCGCGAAGAGCACGGGCATCAACTTAAGGATAGCAGTGGCAGGCCCTCGGGAGGGCTCCATGGGCGTTTCCTGCACGTAACAGGTGAGTGATGGCGCAGTCAAGTTTGGGCTGTGCGCATACATACTGACTTGCGTAGACTTTCATCCAGACACCTTCTATAAACCCTTCACGAGGGTAGACCGTGCGTGCCACAGAGGCAAAGGTGTTGCAGGATACTTTGGAGCGGAGGGCTCCGACTGTGACTCGCCATTGACGCTGGTAAACGAGACGTTCAGGTGGATCGAGAGGAACCTCAAGGACAAGATCGACTTCGTCGTCTGGACTGGTGATTCCGTACGGCATGACAATGACGAGAAGAACCCGCGGACGGAGGAAGAGGTGGCCCAGCTGAACAAGTTGCTGGTCGACAAGTTCGTGAGCGTGTTCAGCAAGCAGGACGGTGCCAACGACCCGAACCCGACCAGCCTGAAAATTCCCATCGTCCCCGCAATTGGGAATAACGATGTTATGCCGCACAACATTCTCAAGAAAGGTCCGAACCGGTGGACGAAGATGTTTCTCAAGGTCTGGGACAAGCTGATACCGGAGGAGCAGCGTCATACCTTCGCGGAGGGAGGGTGGTTCTATACGGAGGTCATCCCTGGCAAATTAGCTGTCGTCAGCCTCAACACAATGTACTTCTTTGACTCCAACAAAGCAGTCGATGGATGTGACGACAAGTCCGAACCCGGCTATGAGCACATGGAGTGGCTGCGTGTACAGCTGAAGCTCCTCCGAGAACGAGGCATGAAGGCCATAATCATTGGCCACGTCCCTCCGGCTAGGTCGGGTTCCAAGCGCAACTGGGATGAGACTTGCTGGCAAAAGTACACGCTCTGGATGCATCAATACCGCGATGTCGTTGTCGGAAGCCTCTACGGCCATATGAATATCGACCATTTCCTGCTCCAGGACAGCCACGACATCGAAATCGCTGGCCTTGACGCCAGTACGGAATCGTCCCGTATTGAGGATCCCTCCGATGGTCAGTTCACGGTTCAGTCCCGGTCGTCGTATCTCGCGAGCCTCAGGAAACAATGGTCAAAGATGCCGTCCCCGCCTTCGGATCTTTCGGACATGGACGTTGCAGACGATATCTCCCAAGAAGACCACGTCGCTGTTAACTCTACTCAAGAAGCTTTGAAAAAATCCAAGAAAAAGAGAAAGCAGAAGAAAAAGAGCTTCTTGAAACAGATCGGTGGCCCTTGGGCGGAACGGTATAGTCTATCCTTTGTGTCGCCTAGCGTAGTCCCGACCTATTTCCCAACCCTCAGGGTAATAGAATACAATATCACGGGCCTGGAGCACACTGCCACATGGGCAGAAGCCATGGCCAGTGGCAATTTCAATCTCATCTCCTCTTTGTCCGTGGTCAACGACGATGCCATCGATGATAGACCTTCATCTGCTGAATTCGACACATCGAAGAAGAAGCGGAAGAGGAAGAAGAAGAAAAGCCACAAGAAGAAAAAGAAGCCGGATTTTAAGGTTCCTGAGCCACCGTCGTCGACTGCTCCTCCCGGTCCTGCATATTCAAACCAGCCGTTGACGTGGCTCAGCTATACTCAGTACTTTGCGAACCTCACCAGGCTAAATGAGGGGATGACGGCATTGAAGAAGTCCTCCGAGGACAAACCCTCAAGCTGGAGGGAGTATAAACTTGCTAAAAGTAATGCATTGAAGAACGAGCATGTGCCATTTGAATTCGAGGTCGAATATGACACGGCACAGGACGAAATTTACAGGATGAAGGATCTCACTGTGCGCAGCTTCTTCGAGCTCGCCACTCGGATAGCGAAGCGGGATCCAGACAAAGAAGATCGGCTTGCTTCTTTAATTTCGGGAGATGTACCTGAAACGGAGGATTTAGACGCGAATTGCGCGAACGATACTCAAAGTGATGTATACGAAGACAACACTGGACTGGATGCAACAAAGAAGAAAAAGAAGAGCAAGTACCTGAACAAGCCGTGGGTTACGTTCGTGGATAGAGCGTTTGTGAGCTATCTGGACAAGGACCAGATCAATGACATTCTCAACAGGTCATATTAGGAATTTTGGCACAGGTTATGAGTATATGATGACCGGAGGAACAGTGCGTTTCTTGTACCCCTGTTCCTACATAAAGTTATACCCAGTTTCCCACCCTGATTTTGAAGACTTCATGGGACTGCACGATTATACGGGCTCTTCACATTCACAGGATGACGATGAATGCTTCACATACCCGAATTTTCGATCTCGCATACGCTGTCAGATGAATCTGCATTGCATATGATTAGCAGATTGATTACATTCTTTTTCTCCATAACTCTGCATTTACCGGTTGGGCATGTTCGTGCGCTTGGCGTCTGTGTTCCACTGGATGGGGTTTTCATGATGGAAATAGGCTGTCCGAGTTTCTCTGTATATATATATATATATACACTTCAACCAGGATTTCCGGGGTTTGGGTAATCATGTCTCTGAAAAGTTTCGGGCCATCTGAGCACTCCTTCGCATTCGCGTGTACTGTACATATACTTGTGCTATATATACAGCATTGCACAACCGAGACACGTTGATAAAGAATGGACGTAACTGCTGCAACTACCCATGTTATCTTCTAAACAGCACTGCGTAGTCTTCGTAAGCTTGGACCGGACCACATAGGTCCCCATTGATAGGTATTCCTCTACTGTAAACGAACCAGCTGTCGCTATCGACTATCCCCGAGAGAAGGCCTTTCGACGTACTTCATTTCAGGCCCACAGTCCGCGCTGCTCACGAGCAAAAGCAATCACTAGCTACCGGCTAAACTCTACGGCTAATTCGGTTTACGTCTAGTAATACTACGTAGAGAAAGAATAATATCTACTATTGGCTTAGACGCTATGAAAGATGGAAGTAACCCCGCTTAGGTACCCTCTCCACATTTTGCAAACTGCGCTGTTGCGCTTCACTTATCGAAGAAGGCAGTTTCCAGATCTCAGCGCTTACTTACATGCTTTATTTATTTACGACTAGTATAAAGGCCTTTGTGCCACCTTTGTACAGTTCTACACAGCTAAAAGGCCATATTCTCCCTCTACTGTACATGTCTACATGGGGCATCTACCGTAGACGTAAGTAGTGATAAAAAACCTTAGGGCTGCCTTCACCCCATGATGCGGCTCCGCAAGGGAATTGCGGCTCTGCAGGGAATGATCCGACGAAAATTCCCTTTCGTCTGATGTCGTTCACTGCGGAGCTGCATGGGGTGACATTCCCCAGCCCCCTTTTTTCAAGTGATTTCTATGATTCGGAGTGTCTGATTGGATGAGATCTGTGCATTCATTCATCAGGATGGTATGAGTCGTGGGTTGGACAGTGAACGATTGTGAAAGAGGAAGGTTGGAGCTTGGGCCGACGGGGTGGGGTATAGAATCCCTATCTGCCTGGTTTTGCTTTCTTTTTTTCTTTCCTCTCTACATACATGCAACTGGCAAGGTTCTTTGGGGTTTTGGTCTTTGATTCCTCTTGGGTCCTGTATATATACTAGTAGCCTTTAAAGGTTTCCTTTGCTGCTCTTGCTTATACCTTCGAAGGTTGTTTAAAGCATTGCCTACCTAGGTATGAAGTATATAGTCGTCACTTCATTTACGGCAGGGATAGAGAACTTTAGGCTCCCTTTTTATACTCCTGCTTGCTTCGATCGACGACTTGTCTTTCAAATCGATGACGCACATATTGTTTACCGTGTCCATCACACCCGGAAACTTCTAGGTTTCCTTCCTCCCCTTCCCGTCCTTCCGGGGGGAACATAACGGCTTCGCCGCCAATATTCCCTCCTCATGTTTGTACCTTCAACTTTCTTCCACAATATGAAGTACCATCTAGTATATAGTATGATTTGTCCATTGACCGATCGCGTCTCATGGACCTGAAGGCACCATCACCATTCCCCTCTGTGCGAGAGAGACATCGTTGTCTGAAATATATTACTCTACTACATCGCAGAGCTCCTATACGCTCGATGAAGAGGTGAGAGGGGTCGTCTATCTCTTGTCCTAGAAGTATTAAGTCAGACAACCCCACACCTTTGGTGTCCTGCTCTATTCTTCTCTTTAGATACCTGATCTTCGTTCTTCCATCTTTTATTTATTTATAGAATGGAGCGGTGGAGGAGTAGAGCCGGACGGTGTTCATTGGCTTGTGTTTGCATTCTCTTTCTTACTTTGTGTCGGTGGATGAAATGTCTGGCGGCGTATGCCTGGTGGAAAGGCAGGGGAGGGGAGCAGGCTGCGAAATAGCAGCGTCACAGGAGGTCCTCGAAGAAGAGGGAAGATTTTTTTTTAAATACTTGGCAGAGGTCGGTTCCTCTTCGCTGTTCTTATTGACGATATATTCTTTTATTAATATATATATATATATATCAGGCTACTCCTGATCTTGTGACGCCCAGTCACGGCCACCCCTCGGGGCTAATTATAGCGGCTAAACGTACCTGAGTCGGAGGGCGAGAGAGCGTCGGTGGTTCTACCTGTTACATGCACGCTTGCAGATGAAGCCCATCAGGAAGGAGGGGAGCTTCCTGAAGAAGACGAGAGATGATGTGTGCAAAGGCTAAGAACTCGTTGTTGTCTACGGTTCTTCTTCTCAATGAATCCGAGCAGGGAAAGGAGAATCATCCACTTCTACTTCTAAATATAATAAACAGAATATATCTTTTCGACGAGTGGATTACAACTGCGATGAATTCCAGCTGATCGTTGGTTTTTATATCTAGTTGGAAAGATTTGTCTGTTCTCTTAGCAGTGCAAAAGATTACTTGTTTCTACATTTAAAACCCCGTGAATCTCGAAGGACACAGCAAATAATCTCTCCATTGGGCCACAAACGCGCAAAAGCTCCCATTCAAAACGACCCCATGAGGCACGAATGCCCAGATATTCTCCCCGGCGACGTGGCGGTGCTGGTATTATAGTGGTGGAAATGGAAATGGCTGAGAGCGCTCCCCGTCTCAAGGAAGAGAGGAAAGATGCAAGCTGATATTTGCAAATAGAACGGCCAACAGCATGAGGAGACTGAATATCTATATATACAACTCTTTTGTCGTCACTCTTATATTCTCTTTGTTCGGCATGGTGGATTCTTCCTTCAGTTTCTATGAAAATTGTTTAATGGACAGTAAACATTCGTGAAGCAAGGGAAAAGAAAGCAACACTCACTCCTTGCACCACGATCTTCCTTTCTCTAGGTGTCTGCTCTTCGTCTTGCCTTCCAATATATAAAAGTTTCTTCTCTTTATTCCGCTCTGCGGAGGTTATTGTTTCTATCGGATTGGGATGAGCTTCCTTTCCATTCCCCTTCTTCAGAATGTATAGAGCTGTCGAGGTTCCTTTTCTTGTTTATATATATTCCTTCCAGGATCGAACAAAATCTACAGATCGCCCAGGTTCCTTTTTATATCGTTTGTATATGGCACCGCTGCGCGTTGAACTGGGGAGAGTGTTTCTTCGTTCCCGAGGAACCCTGTCGCCTGGGGCCGAAGGTAACGATGATTTGTTGCTCAATATGGCGTTAGAAATAGGAATATCTTTTTATATACCCCTAGAGACAATACTCCACACGGCCCATGCAAGCCACACTATTCCAAACCTTGCTCCAACCCTACAGAAATGGTGCTTCTATATGATCCTAAATATATAGGAATCTTTTCATTATGCCTCTGACATAGCGTCACTTCTTTTTCCCGACACTTCCACCGACCTCAATCAGTCCCTGAATGGCTCCGACAGGAAGTCGGACCAAACAAGTCATTTGACGAGATCAGGGACCTCATAGAGCGACTCCACGAATAGATTGCTGCAGAACAAAATGCCGGGCACGAAGTCATCATTCCACAACAACAAAATAAAGTTCCGCCCAGGATGGAAAGTCGCTCAGCAGGAGATTATGGACGATGATGTGAAAGGACAAGAACAACGACAGACCATGCAGCAGCAGAAGGAGAAGCAACGCGCACAGTGCTGCAAGGATTGGCGGGAGGACACCATTCCCGGGTGAGCAGGAAGGGCCTGTAACAGAAAGTGATGTGCAAGTCAGGGGTTTGTGAACAGCCTCACTTTGATTGACGATCTGAGTGGAAGGAGTGACGTGTAGGTCACGAGTTGTTTGAAATGGCTCTCGTCTCACTGCCCATGGTTGTTGAGACGAAGAGAATGGTCGATTCACTGGTTCGATTTATCTTCTTTTACAAGATTTCGAACTCCCCCTTTCCAGATTCTGAATAGGATCGTTTATATATCTTCCAGTTCTTTTGCGCCTCCGAAGGAAGAAGCGCCCGACGTCGGGATGGACCTCTGTGTCTACCATGAAATCCTCGTGTTCCCTTCAAGCATCCCAGATTATTAAGCTCCTTTCAAGGGGGTTATGCCCCGCAAGCTATGTCGCCGGCGATGGTGTCGTTTGTGTGCTGCTGACATTTTCTTTATGTGCCGTGGACAGGGTCGTATACACTTCTCTTTGGTGTAAGGAGGGTCCAGCGAGCCATATCTTCCGACACGGTCCATCCTTCGTATAAGAACTGGATAGGGTCTTCGAAATTTTCTTCAATTCCTCGAAGAAGCAGCATTCGACCTGCTCTTGTATAATGAGGGCCCCATGTAGGCGGCCCCCCTTGGTATCAGGATCAAAGATTAGCCCACCTTGCCGTCAGTTTCGTCAGGGATTCTTTCCTCCTGTATCTTTGATAGGGTCGTTTATAGTTCTTTTTTAATATTTAAAAGGGACCCAATGAAAACTTCCCAGATTGGTTCGACATTCTTTTATTTTGGTTACCTTCCCCGATTCACCTTCAAAGACTACTCATCCTGAGGAACGGGTTAAATACCACGTTTGGAGATGAAATAAATCTATACAAGAACCAATGTGCTCTCCATAGGATCTTCTATTGTTTTCTTATCACACGTCATTTCGTTGCTTTGCTTAACTTTTCTTTCTGTGCTTCTCCTTCGAATGATTGGCGCATGGCGTATCTGTTCTGTTTCCTCTCCGAAATGCTCTGCGGAGGAGGTCTTTAAGCTTGTCTTTCAGAAGACAATACATTAGTCTGTACATACAAGACTAGTACGCACCAGAAGCAGCTCGTGATTTTCAGATTCGCAAGAATCCTCACCACCATCAGAGACAGCAGAAACACCGTGGCATGCCTCCATTATATATACAAAAAGCAACTGACTTTTTTTCTTTTTTGGACTCTCAGGAAGCACTGATAGCCATCAGCGACGGCAGACATCGCAGCATGTTTCTTATGTATACTGTACAAAAATTGTCCTTTGTCCTCTATTGTTGCTTGTCACACCAGAGATCACGGATAGATCGCAAATACCACAGACAAGGAAACTGGAAAGACTGGCGGAGAATCTCCCTTTAAAAACTGGTATAGCAAGTCGTCGGGCGCTACGCCTATGGGGGCCCTGTGTTGGCGGCCCCCTCCGGTTCTTGAGATGCAGGCAATTGTTGAGAATCTACCAGCTCGAATTCTCCAGTTTAAAATTGGTGTGCCAACCAGTCTAACTTCTATAAAAAACAGAGTCCAAGTGCGGTCCACCAGTGGGCGAGGCCGTCTTCGACCCAACAATAACCACCGCATTCTCATCCGGGTTCAGCCTAAGCACCCGGTCTCCGGAACGTCAGACCGGCGGCAATGACATTCTTCCTCTGGCTTCTATACAGCCGTTTATATTTCTTTTTATATGTATAAATGGGTGAAGTGCACAAACCTGGCCCCAGAGTGTGGTCGTTTATACTTAGGTACTTAACTTTCTTACGTCTTTATATAGAAGGGAGCCCCATACTGGGCCCCAATTGAAGTAGGACCAGCCCTGTCGTTATTTGCCGCAGATGTTCGATTGATATGAAAATCAATCGTTGTTTATGCTTTCCTGATCGACCGTGAAGACTTGTGGCCAAGGTCGGCCACAGCAAAGTCAAACCTCTGGTGGCCGCCGGGTGCCGTTTTTGAAAAAGGAATACAGCACACTGCCTAAACGTGTTAGAACAAAATCCACGTCTGGTGTGGCCCTTTGTCGACTGGCTTATAAGCTTCAGGTTGGACATGACCTCCAGTGCTGCGTTCAAGGAGAGCTCCAACATCAATCTAGGGGGAAAAAAAAACTGCGGAATCGTCTAACGCTGGAAGTTCCAAGATACTCTCCAAATTGTCAGAGTTCTAGAGAACTTCGATGATTCTTCCTACCAGGTGGAATTTGAGTGCAAATTCCCGATTCTTTAGGATCGATTTTCAATTTTATTATCTGGACAGACGGAAATTAATAATACATCCTTTTCTAAAATCAGAGCATGTTGCGGTCCATTGGATAATTATTTCATATAATTTATAGCTTGAAATCTAGTATAGTTTGCATGAAATAAAATCATTAGTACAATGTTAAATGATCCACAAATTCTGGATTCTGTTTTATATTGCATTTTTTTCGATATATAAATAGTTAAAAGAAAGATTTATCAAGTTTCGTGCGCTGATGGTTCTTTATACTTCTTATATTTTGATGAGAAAATCCTATAAGCACAACTCTCCTAACCTTTAAAGCCTGAGAGCAGCAGCAGACAACGAGCTCAGTCTCCAGAGCTCATGTCTCGAACAAGTGCAGTCGGCTCTCCGACTTCGGTCACTAGCACTCCAGCTCCAGCTGCAGCTCAAGGCACGACGAACGCGAACATGGACAGGGACCGAGATAGAAAAACCGGCGGTTGCTTCAGAAGGACAGAGTGAGAAACGCTGTTGAACGCTCTTCAAATGAGTATCCGAGATAGTTGGAGCTCAATTTCATATATAATATAAAAGCAGTCTTATATATTATAAAGAGCAGGACACGATCTCAAGCTTTATCCAGGATTACGACCCTGTCAAGGTCAAACATGTTGTCCAACCAGCCATCATCTCACTGCGGACCAGTGCGCTAGACAGATTCAAGATTCAATCCCTTGGTCTTGTACATGCTGAACACTGAAGTGGTGCAACGGATGGGGCTACCAACCCAGGCAGCAGGAGTTGTTGATGATAGAAGTGGAGGAGGCGGTGCTCAACCTGGACAACCACTGTCTCAGCCAACATGCCACACAGACTTTAGTGAGGTCACAATTGCACACAGCAAATTGTAAGATCTGCAACAAGCAGAACAAAGTGGTCTTGTGCTTTTGCTGGAACTGTGGCTGGCAGATCTATACTCCTTGCTGAGATGTATATAATTGGATATTGCTGCTATAATTCTCAGAGATCATTTACAGGTGAGTTGTTCCGTATAAAAAGGCATTTGAGAAGAGTAAGACTAACAAGAACATTTGTGCTGAACAAAGATGGAACAGATAACTACAGTCTTGATCGACATGCTGTATTGACTCTACTTGACGTGACAATCCACACGGCCAAATGCGACATCTGCGACATCAACAATAAAGCAATCCTGTGATGGTGTCGCAGCACATTTCTCACTCGACATCCATATATATTCGATTATCCGATTACTCGGTTCCGTGGAGCTGTTGCGAATAGGCACGACAAGAAAAATGGAGAACTGTAAGACAGGCATTCATGATTCAGACAAGACAGATCCATGGGGAATCTGTCTCTCAGATTATCATACTTCGAAACCGGTTACTTGAGCTCATTCTCGTATAATTAGAGTGTCAGAACTCATCGCAACTGGGACAAAGTCTCACAATACAATTGGGACTGTGGCTGGCAAATCTGTACTGCTTGCCGGGATGAACATGGTGGAGATGGCCACCATGGTACTCAGAGGCCATTTATAGGCTAAGTGTTCGATCATAACCAGCCATACAGAAAAGCATCAGAGCAGAGCAAGAAGTTTGACGAAAGGTATTAAGAATATCGACCTTTCAGTGCTACCTATGGCGGTTCTCTGTTTTCAGATTGCGCATCGTGAGGGATACTAACTCGATAAAGAGACCAGTTTCCGATTACGAATATAATCTGCTGTTACAAATTTAACCGAAGTCGAGCCCCGAACCGATGGCCCTGCCGATAAGCTTGGTCAACCCTTCTCTCTTGTCGTAGCATCTCCCAACATTCCAACAATGCCTCGCAATAGCACCAGGAACAGCGGCAGCAGCATGGTCAGATGTGAATTCAGCGAAGGACCATGTGCCACTGGGGGGGGGGGAGAATCTGAAGAAAGTAACCTCGCATATATTTAGCCGCAATAAGGTTTCAGGAAGCTCTGTCTGGACCATGTATCGGTGCACTACTGTCGAAAACATGATCTGTGCAAGGGACCGTGCCATCATGTGGAAATTAACTCAATGTGATCTCCTGATGGACTCCCTGGCTGTTATTACTGTCGCAAGTGTGGATTGGGCGATGCCAGAGCACTCCAGTCTTTGCAGCAAGCAAATCGATCTTTTTTTATTTCTCCTGTGACGCGAATTATGAACAATATATGAGATACTTAGCCTCGACATATGACATCTTTGGGCACATCTAGATGCCTCAGAATCCACCTCGCGATGAAATTCTTGCACCGCGAAACCAAGTCGCTTATCGACTCCTAAAGGGGAGATTTAAAGCTCATGCTCTAACCGGTTGATTACAACCTCTCCTCGGCTGCGTCCAGATAAAAGCCTTTAGGAACAACGTCCTATGAAGAATGCTCCGGGTGCTCTTGGGTCTCACATGCATTCCGTTTCTCCGGTTCTTTAGATTCTCCTCCTCCCTCTTTTTTACCTCATTCTAACGGTCCTGTGCTCCAATCCATGTTGGCTGTTAGAGGGAATTGAGAATTCTGATATACTGAAATCTGGAAATTCAGGTATCACTTCCCGTTGAGAGTTTTGATGGAGAGCCATATGCAATTTCGACGGCCTCGATATCATGATGATGTACAGCACATATCTGAATTCACGAAGAAAAATTATGACAACGACGTGCCGGAAAACATAATGATATAACTGAGCACATAAAGCTCCCCAGGCCAAGTTGCCGAGCTCCCAAAACACAGACCTCCAGATGATGATCTGATCCAGCGTCGTGGCACAAGCGTACTCGGTGGAGTACGGCGATCAGTCTCGGCCGGCTCCAGACGCAGAGCGGCAGGAACAGGGAGTCTTCAGGGGCAGCGATAACTATGAACTACCAGCCAACATGGTGTAGGTCTTCTTCAAGCGAGAACAATCTTTCTTGTATTTCTTTGTAGCTACTACGAGAGTGACTGATGAGGAGGAGCCATTTAGAGGCTCATATCTATTGGATGAGCATGAGAGGATTGTGCAGTTTCTACTTTACTAGCTAATCCACTAAAGTGAACTGGAAATAGGACTTAACCTCAAAAAATTACATATCAAAGAGCTTTGTCTTTATGCTATCTCTTTCTCTGACCACATAGGATTAAATATGTAGTTAAATTCAACCCCTTGGATTACTATATTCCCATTGGAGAAGAAATCTTTTGCAGTAGGGTCCCAATATGGAGACAAATGGTCCAGGAAATGGCGATTATCCTTTCCCTCAGGATGTCTCCATCTGATCCCGTGATGTTTATACGACGCGAGATTCACAGTCCGGCACCTGCCGCGTCACGTTGTCTTCGGAATAAACTGTATCCGGATGGCAGGAGGCACACAAAGGAAGACAGATCCTTAGTGAAATTCATTTCTGTCACCAAAAAGCTGGACTCCAATGCAACATTACCCTCATCGTTTCCAACATCAAGAAGATGATCAACTCCATCATGACCCTGTCTGTCTGTGATTCATATTGTATATACTCATCTACAAGTTCATAAAGAATCAGATTCCAGTACAAGGAGAGCTGGGAGTTCGATGCGATTGTGGCCTGCGAGTATCTGTGTGCCTTCATTGGATGTTACAATGACAACCTCATCGTCCAGAGTTCCTAAAATCATCAAAGCCGGGACACCCAGCAATAAGCAGAGAAACTGGAACATCTGGTTCTCGAACATCGCAGTTGATGCAAGACCACATGGCAGCACCTGGGATGTCTTTGTCAGAAACAGGTAAGATGGAAGCAAAGTGAATCCTTCCTGATGCCCAGCTCCTTTTCCTGTGATCAGAGTACAAAGTTCCCTTGAATTATGTTTCTGTTCTAGTCTATTTGCTGACTGATGCGGAGAATATATAGGCAGTCTGTGTGTTTGACCACTCGTGGGCGGCAGGCTATGACAGCAGCGACAGCGCAAATTGGCAGTTAACAGGTAGCTCGAAGCATTCGGGGACTTTGGATTCGGATCCGAATCGGTCTATCATCGAGGTGCTAAGTTACATGAGACACGATAACAGGAAAAGTGCAAACGCAAAGCGACTATACAGACGCACACAGTCCTCCCCACAAAAAACTTTGGTGTCAAAAGTTAAAATATCACAGTTATACTCTATTGCGTCCAGCTGAATTTGCAATTTTTCTTCGCCGATTTGCCTCTGGCATATGGCCTTGGCAACATAATGGACAGGGGTGAGAGAAACTACCTTGGACCAGACGAGGAATACCTCAACATAATAAATCTGTGGGCCGTCATCACAGAAGTTGAGCCGATGATTAACCATGTGCTTCTTGTCAGCGATCGATCAGTGGCCCAGGTCCTGTTGGCATCGAAGAAAAAGAAACAATATGCTCTTATATACATGAGCACGGAGTGCTGCTCTCGACCATTTTCAGCGGCAACGTCATCGACCATCCCTCTTCACTATCGATGATGATTTCCACATGCCACACCACCGTATTCAGCTTCTCCGGCACAGACCGCAGCATCCTGAGCGCGCGGATGGCTATCGTATTCGTGGTCATCGGCGTGGCATGCCTGACAGGACCTCAATTCGCAGCGAGACTGGTCTCAAAGATAGTATCTCGCATCCGAGAAAGATGTTACGTCCCGTGCCCTACCTGCCGAACTCCGCGATAAACGGAGTTGGAGACGCTGCGGCGGTTGTGGCTTGTGGTGCCAGCCTCGTCTCCGTTGTCGGCGACGGGGATAGGTGGTGGAGGTGGTGGTACGAGGAAGAATTAATGGTTTTCATCCCTTGAGAAGCTTCCGAAATGGGGAGTTGCCGTGTGAGAAAAACCGCAAAGGGCTCATCGTTGGTATTTATATAAAAGTAGGTAATATTCGTCCATTCCCATATCAGTGGAAAAGGAAAAACAAATCTCCAGGGTATTAATTACTTCTTTTTATATTGACAACCCTGTGAATCTCGAAAGCCACAGCAAATTCATGTCTCCATTGGGTCACAAGAGCAGAAAAGAACAAAACAACGGATTGAGGTACCAAGGCCCTAGTCTTCTCCCCTGCGAGGTGCTGGTGCTAGTCTTTATAGTGGTGGAAATGGAAACAACAAGAATTAAGGGGCCCCCTCTGAGAGTGGTCCCCGTCCCAAGGGAGAGAAGGAATATGGATTCTCTGTTCTATCTGATAACTTGCATTTGCGACCATATCCATCTCCTGGTCGTTCTAAGTTCCCCTGACGACTTACCGGCTATATATGCACTCCAGACCTCTCCTTTACTTTGGTCTTTAATTTCTTTTCTTGAAGAAGAATCTAGAGGTTCGAGCTTATGCTAAGAAAGCGAGAGAGCCAACGCACTCAGGCGCACCGGCGAATGTGATACTTCTGTACACTTTGCGGCATCTCTGTTGCCATTGAACGAGACCAGAATTATATGCTTGATTCGGACATTAACATCGTCGCCGAAAATGTGCTGGAAATCTGACCATTAAACGGGCATGGGATTCGGTTTCCGTCTCTACACCACTTTTTCTCCACCCACCCTTCCTTCTAGTCAGCATTCCAGGAGACGGACATCGTTTAACTTGAGCATGCTGCGTTCCCTGGACTTGTACCGGTGCCGTCATGCAGTCTCTCTCCTGGAGCACATCGTCAGATCAAAGCAGAAAATCCGGCTTAAAAGCTTCGAAACGTTGATGGATGGTTACAAACTACCGCTGTCACAGCGCCGGTCGGGGTCCCCGGGGCTCCCGCTAACAACGGGCGTAGCTCCTGCGAGCCACTGGTGGAAGATCAAGGCAAGTTGCGAATAGCGGGAAAATCATTTACAGTGGGAACAGGTCTCGGGTTTCAGTTTTCTAAGGATCCGACCATACCATTTGTCATATATCGGGCGGCCGCATCATAACGTTGATGTCATCCGAAGGAGTCAACACGGCAGGGGCAGTATCCGACACCTCAGGCAACAAATCTTATAGTTCTAGTCAATGCCGTCACTGATTGGTTGAACTTTTAATCCCGCCCAATCAGATGATGCGACGTCTCGCTTAGGAAGAAATCCGTGGCGAAATCACAGTACCCGATGCCGCTTTACGGCTGCAGAGCTTCCAGGCATTTTTGAAAGGTTGAAGGCCTAGGACAGTGAAGGAATATGATGTTGAAGGCACAGACGAAGGCTACAGCGAAGTCGAGCCCGACGGTGTAGTGCCGTCTTGGACCTTATTTTGTTTTATATCGGGTAGCGAAAAATACTCAACAAGCAGAGCATCAATGGTCCAATGGTTAGGATTCGTGCCTTCCAAGCACGAGGTCCGCGTTCGATTCGCGGTTGATGCATAAACATCAATTTATTTTTGAACCCCAACGCGCTGTTGGATAATTGCGTCCATGATCCTTTTTATGCTCCTCTTCTCCTGATGTGCCACAGTGCTGACATGACGCCTGCTTTGGTCGTGGTCATCGAACCTAGCGATACCGGATAGGGATCTTACGGTGCCTCAGGCAATGGTAATCGAAAGAAATCCTTGGATCATCCTACCACCCGACAGACAGGATATATATCACTTTGTTTACATTCCCTCGGCCGGCGAACATCGCCGCGGGCAATAGTTCGCTTTCCCGCGGCGGTAAATGTAAAAAAACGCACTTTATACGTTTGACCAAAAGCCATACGGCGTTGATTTCAAGGCAACCCGTATGACATTATTTTTTTCCCTTTTCCTGAGATAAATATCCATTGTCATATGGATAATCTTTATTCGCGGGAACAAGATGAGTTCGAAGATTCTTTTCCCCCTTCGGGTGTTTGGTGAATACCCCTCTCTCGCCAGTTGCTTCTTCCAAGAAGAGAGAACTTTATGTTAGGGCGAAAAAGAAGTCAGAATAAAGACTCCGAGGCCCGAAAATGGTCGCTGACTGTCCCAAGGGTCATGGTCTATATATATATATATATCCGCAGGCAGCCTGGCGCCCAGGCGAGCTCATTGAGATTGCCGACTGGGTATTTGGACCTAATAGCTTTCCGGACCTGTCGATCCTCGCCTACGGCGACTTCTCATATTATATATATAAATCGTTCTTTGTCGCATAACTCACTGTCCCTCTGACTTCTGTTGCCGCTTTCTGGGCCTACCAAACTCGCAGGTGATATATCTCGCAGACCGTGATCCTACAGCCCTAGATTCGACTGGAGGGTTGATACCTATATATGATGGGAAAACCCTTCGTGGTGGCTTATCTGCTTTTCATGCTCAGTGAACGGAGCTGAAAGTGGTACATTGGCAAAGAGAGACAATTTAAATTGAAAAAAAATCCAAATGGCATATATAGGCCTGCCAGACCCTGTTACCTGGAAAATGGCTTGCCTGTCTGACCTCAGCACTGCACATGTCGATCAGCCTTTGACCAACATCCGGGTCGGTAGTGGACGTTGCCTGAGTCTCGGATGCTCTTGATCTAGGTGGCATTGAAGGGTACACTGGAGGAGTTTCGCGGTTTTGCTGCCTATATGTATATTACGTTATAGGCTCCTGTGTCTGTCTATGTTGCTAGAGAGGGGTATCTAACAGGCCCCAGTGATATTCCACTTCGGGTCAGAGATGGATGCGATTTCTCGGAGCCCTCAGCGCGCTTTTTGCTTCATTCCGGAGGTAAAATTATGAATTCGACGACCTTAGATCAAGCATATGATGACCTCGTGGCGCATGCTCGCATCATTACATGGAAAATATCGCTCAGAGACTTGTCGAAATCAATTATGGGGAATGCCTTCTTGTTCTTTTCTTTCTTGTGGGCTCACAGCTTTCATGTGCAGTGGACAGAAAGAAGCAGGGCATTGCAAGTGGCTTCCGGCTCTCCGAGCTTGACATCGGGCCCGGTCTTTCTAAAATGCAGATGAAGTTGCCAGATGGGTTCAAATCTAGTACGCCGGCAGAGAGGGATACTTTCCTAATGCTTCTGGGGTTTGAAGCATGATGTGGTTTCTGATCTTGATGGGTTCTTTGATGTTCCTTATATAATGGAGCCCAAACCCTACGGCGTTGATTTCAAGACGTGCCATATGGTATATTATATATTCCGTTTTTTGAAGTCGAAACTCGACTCTGAAACGGATATATTGCTCTTATTCGCAGGAACAAGACCGACATCGCGAGGAACAATGCTGAACTCAAAGTCATATACGGCGATATCTGTGCTGACAGAGCTTCTCATGATACCATAGATACAGCCAGCGTCGTGGGGTTGCAACTAGAATATTTACTGGAAGATTTATATATAGTTTCTGCCCCCCTCCCCTGTCCAGGGAGACCTGTTGTTGCGGTTACGGAGAACCATGAGGACCTCAGCTGGATCTATCTTACCGCTATATCGCCGCCGCATCTCGCTCATTTGGCCTTACTGTTGGTCATTGGGCCATTATTGAGAAGGTCTCAAGCATTCATCTTCCGGAAAGCTACAGAGCTGCCTATAATGATGCAACTATTGTCTCGTTGAACTGGTGCAGACAGTGCCCAGTGGGCTTACAGCAGTAATATTCACATATTCCCTGCTTCACAGTGAAGAACAATGGAAATAATGAAGCCAAGAATATTTCTCTCAAGGGGATAAGGCCAGCAATCAGCCCATAATCGCAACGGCTGTTGCTTCAAGCACTGGTACTTCAGTCCAAACCGCAGAAGGCAGGAACGAGAACAACCGAAGCGAGAGAGGCAGGTATGCGTCCATCCCTCTTCCTGGCTACCGGAGACAAGGCATGGGAATGATCGGACGCACTTATTCTTTCGCAAAATGGTGCCACTTCTATTCACACCTCTTCTCGCTAGTGACTGCTACAGGCAGAGTTGCATGGGTATTCAATTGGAGCATTCATATACGCACCCGGCCTCCCAGTTCAAAGAGATTGGCAATTGCATGACGAGAGAGTATATCTTACTCCTCCCTACGTTTCTCTCAAACAGTGGAACTTACTTCTTTCAAGGGTCTTTTATGCCTCCTAAGAGAGCTCGCTGCCGATGGTATTGGCTTTCCATATAATATGGATTGATATATGTGCCTGACGAGAATTTAGCCGCTTCGAATTTTCCCATTCACAGTAGTCGAGTCATCCAGTCTAGCTCGATATGAAACAGAATCTAAGCTTGGCTCATCTGTGGGTGGGACAGTCCTTTCTTCTCCCTGTCTTGAATAGGGTCGTTTATATTTCTGCCGAATGTGGTTGGCCATTTTATATTAATCTTACGTCTAGATGGAGGGGGGACACGATATGGTGGCCCTGACTGAAGTACGAGCGGCCCCGTTGTATTTCGCAGTACTCGAACGAGCCGCACGGAGTCCGTCCCAAGTCTCGCTCTTGACTGGAAGAATCAGGATTGCAGGGGTATAACTGGGACAGTGGTATATATTTCTCCGGTTGAGGGAGACCGGTTGCTTTACTATGGAAAAGCGAGCTGTCCGAAATCACCCTAGTGGAGAAGACTTAATGAAGAACCTCGGTGAAACAAAAGCATTAAGAATCTATTCACTGACCCTTGTTGCTGGAGACGATCAGAAGATTCCAGGTTCAACGTCAAAGACATCGCAGGTTCCCTGTTCAATGGTGCCGTGGAAATTCTCAGACGCGTTACATTTGTTGGCCTTAATGACGAGAGGCAGAGCATGACACCAGAAGCCATGTCTCCAAGCAGTGCAGTCGGCTCATCATTCGTCCTTAGGAGTATATTGCCCACCTTCTTCCTGCTCCCACTGTCCTTTGTCTGACCTCCTTTTGTTTTACCCTATTTTGTTGTACCTGTTCGGAATTCAAGAGAAGGCAAATAGAAAATATTGCGATACTTTGTTTTTATGATGATATATATATAGCGCCTGCCTTATGCCATGCGACGGAGAGCTCCAGAATCCTTGAGACAATCTCGTCTCTATAAACCATGGTCGTCGTTGGATTTTAACTTTCCACCGATCATACAGAAAAGCACAGACTCCTTATCTTGCATGGCTAATGTCAAGACCGCCATTCCGGTATTTGTGAGAGGGAAGCGGTGAAGATACGCAAATTTGAGAAGCAGCTCTGTGCATGAAGGCCCAAAAGAGAGAGCTACGGCATGGAGAGAAGAAAACAATGGCAGAGGACTCGCAATGGTCATCTAATCTCTACTAGAGTTTCGGAAGGATATGCGACTGGGAGATTCAGATACACTGGATACATGTGCAGCTCACCTCCTTTTTGATTTCCAAACCTCTTGATATACAACGTCCTGTCTGGAGCATACTATGTTCTTCAAGCAAGATCCGGCAAACGTTGCCGGGAAAAGAGTCACACGCAACGCATCCGGACGGAGTGTGGCCGATGTCGAACTCAAAAAGATTATAACGGTGTTGCGATTCGCCCGTCGTTGTTAAGCGGCAACGGATCAGCTTTTTTATTAAAAGGTCAAGATAAAGAAGACGACTCAGCAGAGCTGCAGCTAAGCCACACAGCTGCACATCTCATGGCATTGTTCCTTTATACGCTCTTAAATATAGGGTTCTTTTTCTTATGTCACCCGAGCGCTGCGAGTGGAGCTTACCAGGAGCTTCTCGAGTTAAATATCTCTTTCTATAATATCGATAACTCTGTTAACCTTGGAAGATTGCGACCAATTCATCTCTCCATTGGACCGCAAGAGCGAGAAAGATCCCATAATAAAACGACCCGCTTAGACACGAAGCCCAAATATTCTCGCGCCGACGTGGTGGTACTGACACCTGATGGATTTCTAATTCCCAGAAGTCCAGGCTAACAATAATTAGAGAGGAACCTATAGGAGCTATTTGGACGAGGACCAACAAATGGGACCAAAGAAGCCGCCTCGAAAATTGAAGTTTCCAAAGGCTTGCACAAACACAAAACATTCATCTGGAAAATTATTACCTCTTATTGCAACGCAGGTTGCCTACAATAACTCCGGCCTTTAATGAGCCTGTCAACTCTGCTCAGGCCAACATGTCTCCTATAAATGCTGCTTCTTCCTTCAGGCAGTATATGATCATACGCCAATATACTAAGCTGGTCCCAACCGTGATTACCGACAGAAAATGCGTGTGAGTGTGAGACATACTGTCAAAGCTGACAGAAGCGATGTCATCTTCTCTCTCCCTCACCCGGCAGCTGGAGACATTTTCTGGGCAGAACAGGAACAGCCCGTAACATTCACCGAGTGCAAGTGCATCTGGAAAAAGAAGCAGCTCTTAAACATGTGCATGGACAAGTACCGGGCAACCAAGAAGAATGGTATAAGGCCGCTCTCTTGGCCTGCTCGTTGGGTGATGAGATGGACCGTCGTGTCCCCGTTATCAGTACTCGCGGGTATAACAGACGAGGTGACCGCGAATATCGCTAAAAAAAGAAAAAAAAAAAGAAAATGTTGCTTTGAATTGCAAACGTGTGTGGCAGTCAACTGCGCAGCGTCTGAAAAGCGAGAGAAGCCGCGTCAGCAAGAAAGGCGCATCTAGAAGGAACATGACCGCTCACAAAGACAAATTCTATCCAGAAAAGTATATATTATTTCCTCAGGGACGAGGAGCGAAGAGACACTCCTGTGATTAAATCACCAAGGAATTCCATCCAACAAAGTATTGCTTCGGAACAGCACATTGTTGGCAATTAAATAGGCGTCGTAGTACGCCTAATTGAGAATGTATTGCAGGATGTTGGCAGTGTTTTCACTTTGTTCCAGTTAGAAGTTATGTTCGGAGATGTCCATGTTGGAGGGATCAGGAGATCTCCTCATACAATCATGGCCAGACTGACATACAGGAGCAAAGGTCTGTATGGTTGGGGAAGTCAAAACCCCATGGAGAACAGATCTAAATAAGAGATTAGCCAAGCCGTAGCCAAACCACAACGCTACTGTTTCGCCGGCCAGCGTGCTTGCTTGGCTATTTTCCAGAGATGCCTGGTGTTCCATCGACTATGGCGGTTTATGATATAGAGCCTCTGTCAATACTTGAAGATACTTCTACATTCCCGAAGGAGTCCGGACACAAACACGAGAGGTGTCAATCGACCAGACTCTATCAGCCGGAATCGAATCCCACTTTGACAAAAAGAAAACATCGTCAGCCAGTGAGCCGTATGCCAGGGGAGGGGAGCTGGCTGCGAACGAAGCTTTCCAGGAGCTCCTCGAGGTAGGGGGAAGATTTTTTTAATACTTCTCTGAGTCGAGCTCCTCTTCTTGACTTTTCTTATTGATGATATATTCTTTTATACACATCAAGATATCCTGACCTTGTGACACCCAGCCACAACCACCCACCGGGGCCAATTATAGCGGCTAAAGGTGCCTGAGTTGGAGGGTAAGAGAGCGTCGGTGGTTCTACCTGTTGCATGTTTGCAGATGAAGCCTACTGGAGTGGAGCTTCGTGAGAAGGATATGCACAAAAGCCAAAGCCAACAGCTGACTCGTTGCATCGCATGCTTGGCTTACCCATTTGATATGTCGCCATTTACGAAGAGCAATGGCATCGTGCGGTGCGGTTCGGGTGGTTTTATATAAAACTCGATATGTTCTCTCCATCTGTCAAACCAAACTGGGGGAAAAATAAATAAAGAGGTATAACGAGACAGAAAACTAAAGGCAATAATTGACGCCTGTAACTGGTAGCTTTTGTGATTGGGTAGAGATAATAACCATGTTTATGTGAGATGCATAACTCGATGGACAGCCCCGAATGGTTTGTTAATTTTGTTGGGTAGGGCAGCATCAAAGGTTCCGTCCCGTCGATCTGTCCCATCCGTCTGGTCGAAGAAGGAAAAAAGCAGTCGATCTTGCAAGATCGTACATAACAAGGCCCTTATATAGATTTAGTGGAATAGATTGTTTCCCTCGATAAATAGATGGATATGGGTGGGGCATATACTTCACAAAAGGTGCCGCTAAACGCAATGTCTATCCGTACAGCACATTATGGAGGGGAACTTCGAAACCAAAGGAATTTGTTACTATAGTATAATATCCATCGTTTTTCACCAGGTATTTAACGTCTTTTTGTAACAGTTGAAAGGAGTTAGATTAGTAGAGTCGAAACCCCGCCCCAACATTTTAGGTGCTTAGATATCTAGAAATATGCCGTCCGGTGAATGCTTTGTTTGGCGGAGTCATGCCATTATCTTTATCCATCATATCAGCCACCACCCTGTCCGTGAGTCTCTGACTTCCTTTCTTTCCTAGACATCTATTTAGCTGTCGAGTTTGAGCTTCCTCGTCCACAACTTCTCAATCCAACCAACACAACCAACTCAGACATACATCCCACACCACCAGTCTATCATCACTCGAACTGTGTCCGTTCAAGCAAGAAAGCCGGCTTCGAGTTGGTGGGTGGGTGTATTTCCTTCAAAGCACCGCCGTCTCCCTGCGTCTGTGCCCTTACCTCCTTCGTGTTCCTGATTTTTATTTTCTCTTCTAAATTCGGAACGCTGACAAAGAGAGGTACACATTTGCTCTTTTTTTTTTCTTCCTCTGCGGAGATCTTTACTACACGTACGCACAAGGACGATGGAAGATAACACCAATGTGCAAGGCGACGGCAAGACGCACGACGACACCAGAGACAGCAGCGAGACTTTGAGTGATATGTCGCTTACTAGCAGCGTATGTCCTTATATCGTCTCCGTTCGGAGTTGTACTTGTTAAGAAAAGGATCCGCTGACATTTCATGCTAACAGTCAAACAATGACCTACAAGCTTCGAGTCCGAGCAGCGAGTCATCATCCCCACGAGTCCTAACCAGCAGACGCGGTGGCGGGCGTCGCAAGGGCAAACCCAACTGGACCGCCGACGAAGACGCCTGGCTGGCCAACCAGATCATGAAGAACGTGTCGACCGCATGGCTCAAGGCCAACCTCCCCGGCGACGTGACCCGCTCCGTCGGCTCGCTGAACCAGCGCGTCGCGAACCTGCGCAAGAAGGGCGTGATCCCCCGCCGCTGGAGGGACCCGTACTCCGCCGCCGTCGACGGCGCTCCGTGGACGATGGCCGAGGATATCGAGATCATGCAGTGGCACGCCTGGGGGCGGGAACACATTGACGCCAAGGTCTTCATCGGCAACAACCGCTCGGGGGAGGCCGTGCGGATGCGCGCGGATTACCTCTGCCAGGATGAGGATCTGATCGACATCGTCAAGGCGATCGAGCAGAATGCGAGGGAGGCCACGTGCGAGCTGGACCTGGTGCGGGCGGAGGGGGCGCCGCAGGAGAGTGTGGACGAGGAGATGAGGGATGTGGAGTGGATGGCGGAGGAGGCTATCCGCCAGGCAATCTGGGAATCCCTGGCTAGGAGAGACTCATACCTGTAGAGCCTCGCGCGGTACGCGGGTAGAAAACGTGACCACCCGGAATTGCCTTGAATCTGTGGGTTGGAGAGCTGGAAGAGTGTTTATTTGAGGAGGACATAGGAGAGGCTGGAGCCCTTTCCTGTCTTTCAGTCATCTCCAATTTGTACACCACGGACGAAGATACCCAGAAAATTCAATATCATGTTCCTTACTTCAATCCCGTATAGTATCTCGTTTTTAGTATGTGAATACTGTAAAAGAGATAAGATGTCTCAACGCAAAAGGAAAGTATCATGATTTCCAGCATCAAGTGGCTGAGATACTTCGCAATAGTGAGGCAAACACGCGCTGAAAGCATGCATTACTTAACACAGGCAAGTGAGAGAGATATGGTAAAAGGCGTTTCCCTCAGATTTGGCGATGTCATTAAGAATGCAAGTGCAAGGTACTGCAGAGGCGAAGATAGCCTTCTGCTGCCTCCAAACTCGAAATTTGGACAGCGCACTTGCCTTTTGTCCAAAAATTGAGGCTGATAAAGCTGTCTCGCGACGCACACAACCAGCCCCGTTCGCAAGGCAGCGGGATATTTTTAGTAAATCGCAAATTTGGAGGAGGAGAGCAACAAGAACCAACTAAATCGGTTGTAAATCGCCGCGTTCGGTCCTGCTCCGAAACGGTCCGTCGCAATCCTTGAAGGTATGATCTTTCCCTGCCCACTGACACTGGAACATCCCAAAGAATCAAGTCCGGACGTGCTAAAAAGGGCATCCGGACGCGGGAGAGTTTGCTTCAGGAACAGGCACGCATCCAGAGCGAGGGGTGCTGAGAGGGAGGGTCCGGCGGCCTCCTTACCGCTCTTTTGCACGGGAATCGCGGTCCACATGAAAGCGGGATGGAGAGCGACATTTCTAAAGAGTGATGGAGCGAGATCTGGAACTGTCATGGTGGATCAGCAACGCGGTTGTGAGGAACCCGTTTCCGCAGGGCAGGACGCATTCCGCACAGAGGGAAACAGCCTCGAAAGAGCTCTGGAAGGATGGGAACAGGGACATTTCCGGGGATGACGTGGGGAAGAAGATGGAGGGCGGCGGGCGGTCGGGCGGGCGGTCAGCGGCTGTGCGCGACGTCCATGTCTCCGCCTCGCTTCTCTCCTCGCATGCCCACCGACGGGCTGTCCACAATGTCATCATACAATCATCCTCTGAATGTCGCCTGTCAGGTGAGGAACATGGCCGGGAGATCTCTGGCTGCCCACTGCGCTCGATGTGGCGCAGGACAGGAACTCGAACGTTCGCAGGGACCCGGTACGGAGTACAGTACATGGTCCCTCGGCATCAGCCACATCGCGTTGACTACCTATTTACTTAATCTGCAGCAGGAATATCAAAGAAGCACAGCACGAATATCTTACTGGCTCGACTCGCGCGATTAATTCGACCCAGTCCAGTGGTCTCGGGTTCGCAGGGAACAGTTGGAGCCACGCTGGCAGGCCCTGGCCGACATTGCCTCAACCATGTCGACGGCCAAAATCGTGCCCAGCCGCGGCGGTGTTGACCTTGATCCCAAGGTTCCTCTTGCTAACCGCCGTGGGGGCTCTGCAGCCCGCCAACGGCGCTGGTCTGAGCTGCGAGATCCACCGCGGTTGAGGCTTGTTGACCCGGCCGGGATTAGACAAGATGGACAGCTCGGGCTCTGACACGTAACTTATGCATCCCCTCCTGCAGGACCAGCTCAACAAGAGAAAGGCTCGGATTGCCACCGTCGTCCGGCCTGCCGTTTCCACCCTCCGCCCCGGATGACTGGTGCACCAAGATCCCATTTTTGTGCGTGTGACGTGCATTGGTGGCGGACGGAGGTTTTCTGTAAACAGGGCGGCCCGGCCGTCATTTCGATTCCTGCACGGGGCCTACTTTTTCTCGCGTTTTCGTTCTCCAACCGCGTCGCGTCAGGAGGCGGATTTAGGGCAGCCTGATTTCGCTGCATGTTTGTGCGCTATCAGCTACGAACGGATTCTTAGCTTTTCTCGTGTCTTCTAGCCCATGACTTTACTCAAGATCGTCTTGTCTTCCGCCAGCTTCGCAGAATTTCACCGTGAGACGTTGATTGATTTGCACCAGGTGTTCCGGCCGGGTTGCGGTGTCGAAACGTCTGGGGCCTGACATCGTCAGCACTGTGCTGGCAGAAGCACAGGCTTACGCCTTACCACGCCAATTGCACATGATGAATGGGAAATATCTGCCATTGTACAATCACGACCTCTGTGCCCCTTGCCTCACCGTTGACGGATGTGTCATTGCCCGTCACTCGCGTACTTGCTGGAACAATCTCTGCTTGTTCACTGATTTGAACGTCGAGGTATGCCATTGGATGCCTTCAAATCAGCAGCCATTGCTGGAGATGACCGGAGCTGATGGCATATAGAGTTGACGGTCATCTCTTCCGTCTATCGCAGACTGTACATTGCCAGGCATTACTTCCTTTTCAATTGTACAACAGGATAATTGTCGCTTTTCACGACCTCTCAAAAAGACGATTCTTCGAGCTCGATAATAGTCGTCCGATATTGTTTATTTGTCTTAATTGGCCATCGTTAGTTGGGATCTTTGACGGACGGGGCTGTCTTGCTGCAAAACCCTCAACCGCTGGAAAGGGGCCGACATAGCACATCTTGGGGACGACAACACATCGTCACTCGAAGTCCACTGGAGAGCATCCCTGGATCCCCTTGCGTCAAGACTCGGCTCGTCAGATCTCGGTGCAGATTCAGAGAAATTGCGTTTAGCGCCTGCTTGCGGCCTGTGCACATTCATTTTCTCTGAGCGCGCGGCACTCCGAACAACGACATTCGTCCGCGACAAACCGGCGGCGCCAACATTGCGATCGACTGTGAAACCTCGCGATATTGACCGAGACCAGGTTCAACAGGTCTTGAATACGGAGCCCCCAGTTATTACCGCGCGCTACCAAGGTAAGCGCTGCACGAGCCGTTTCACTCTTGCCTCTCCTTGCCGCCCAGTTCCCATGTCGCATCCTAAAGCTGGCATTTTCGACCCAACGGCCGGTATACAGGCCCTTATAAGCCATTGCCTTCCCGCTTCTGTTCTGTTGACGTTCAAGTTTCCTTTCCTTTTCTTGGATACTCATGGATGCGACCAATTGCAAAGAACAGGACATAGAGGCTCTAGGATGCAGAGAGAGCACGGGGATGGCTGACTTGAGTTGTGATCTGCAGACTCCGGATATTCCTCAGACCACCTCTTGGATGGCATCCTCAGAAGTCGATCAAAAATGCCTGGGCCATTTCGCTGCCAGCACGAGCCGCGACAACCCGTTCCTCTCTGGGATGCTGTATAAGATCCTCGGCCTCTCCGTGATCCTGTCGAAGAAGCTTCTACGTGCGCGAAGGCTGCGACGCTTAGATCCTACTCGTGACACGAAGTCCCTTCAGCTTTATCATCATATAATATGGCTTTCCCGCGAAGGACTCGTGATCGTCGAACAATACATCCTTCCCATGGTTGAGGATTATGTGGAGTTGAAAGTGCTTGCGCACAAGCTGAGGGCTTCTTTCTATCACATCTTTGTCCTTTTCCATAATCAACCAGCGATTCATCCACCCGGGATCTACAGTCTCGATACTGCCAACCGTCACAATGGAGTCTCTGGAACGACCAACCGCGCTTCGATCTGCATTACACCGCCACCGGCGGAGGGAGGCCCCGTAGGGGGTGGTTCGCATTCCCATCCGCCTGGCCTGGCACCGGTTCAACCCCCGAAATCCGCGTTGTCCTTTCTGCTCCCTGCCCTCGATTATACCCCAATTGCCACGGCCTGTTTCAACAATGCTGCGGCTCTAGCAGACAAACTGCTTCCTGGGTCCCACCCTCTCCGGCTATCCGTCAAGCTGGAGTACGCCGCGTATCTGTATGACTGCCTACATGACCCCGAGGCCTGCCGGCGGTTGGCGAAAAAGGCAATTGCGGACGTGTATAACGCGCAAGAGGCCATGGACGACGAGAGCTTTGAGGATGCGGCCGAGCTTGTTGGGATCCTAGGCAAGATGGTCAAGAGAAGTGGAATGGCGAGCAGCGCGGTTAGCACCGCGGGTGACACTCCTGGAGGCGAGAGATCCAGGAGCGAGGGCAGCAGGGGTACGCCTACATACCAGCAGCAGACGGCACTACCAACCAAGATGACATCCAGGACGGAGAACGGTGGCATGCGTCCCGCAGTTCCCAACCCGATGATGATGAACCCCATCTGACGTGTTGCATACGAGGTCGAACGTATATATAATTATGGGATACAGCGTTCCGATGCGACATGATGCATGTACTGATAGTTTTGTCGTTTTGTGAGCCGTTTTTTTCTCGGTTCTGCAATGTCTTCAATTCGAGTGTTGTCTTTTTTGGAGGGAGTTCGCTGCACTTCTACTTTCGCGACTTTTCATTGGGATCTGGCCTTTCTGGAGTTGATTCCTATGTTCACATTCTTGCTGTTACACATCATGGAGGCCAGCGTCTTCGTGCCACATTTTCCGTGGCCTTTGTCGTCTACTATATGGAGCGGCTGTAGTTTATAATATCACTAGCGGGGAGTGTAATGATATCAGAACGTTTTCTCGGAGCAATCGATCTATCTGTAGGGGAGTGAAACTTGGATCTGAGCGAGTTTCGAATCCACCGGTCTCATTGCCAACCCAGATGCCATCCATCGAGGCCTACCGGCATAGACAGCGATGCCCGTGTTAGGGCCGGAGCCACTCACGTGGCGGCGTAGCCTCGGCCCTGCAGGCGTCCCGAGGATCACCCGCGGAGAGTTCCGCCGGGGTCTTCCCCGCAGAGATATACCTACAGTAGTACATCCATCCAGACTTAGGTACACGAGCAGTCATCATGCTACCGCACGGGGAGTTATCATCTCTGTGCCCCATCTCCATCTAGATCTGATCCTGCACCTTTCTCTCTCACTCCCTCCCGATTCTGCCTGAATCGATGATCCCATTGATCGATTGATACATCGCAATCATGTCCACCGTCCCCCCCAACCCCATCCCCTTCTCCGAACCCCCCTACCTCCGCGGCCTCCCCTCCCCCTACTACACCGACTCGCACCGCCGCTTCCAGAAAGCATGCCGCGCCTTCCTGTGGGAGAACCTCATCAAGCATGCCCTCGAGTGGGAGCGCGAGGGCACCGTTCCCGAGCATGTCTTCGACACCTTCTGTAGGCATCACATGCTGATCCCGAACCTGCCGGCGCCGCTGCCGGTCGAATGGCTGAAGAGACTGGGGATCCATGAGATTCTGGGGGTTAAGGTGGAGGAGTGGGATTATTTGCATACGGGAATTTATTGTGATGAGGTATGCGCACCCTATATTCTCTCCACATATATGGCTTTTGATAATTGTACGAGGCATATTATACTGACGTATCTAGATGGCCCGCTCCGGTCTTGCGGGCCCTGGAGCCTCGATGACAGCCGGCTTCGCCTTTGGCATACCACCCATGCTCCGCTTCGGGAGCCAGGAGCTCCAGGAGCGCTTCCTCCCGGACTTCCTGACGGGCAGGAAGCGGACTTGCATCGCTATTACGGAACCGGAGGCCGGGAGTGATGTGGCCAACATCACGACCACGGCTATGATGACCCCAGATGGAAAGTACTACATTGTTAATGGGACCAAGAAATGGCAAGTACCTACAGACTGGTTCTGGTGGCTGCTATGCTAATGAGTGCAGGATCACCAACGGCATCTGGTCCGACTACACCACCATGGCCGTCCGCACCGGCGGCCCCGGCGCGGCTGGTCTCTCCCTCCTCGTCGTGCCCCTCAAGGGCCACCCCGGCGTCACGATGCGCCGGCTCAAGGTATCCGGCCAGATCACGGGCGGGACGACCTTCATCGAGCTGGACGACGTCAAGGTCCCTGTCGAGAACCTCATCGGCCGCGAGGGCGAGGGTATGCGCTACATCATGACCAACTTCAACCACGAGCGGCTCACCATCGCCGTCGGCGTCACGCGCCAGGCGCGCGTCGGCCTCGCCGCCGCCTTCGAGTACTGCCTGAAGCGCGAAGCCTTCGGGAAGACGCTGATGGACCAGCCCGTTGTGCGGCACCGGCTGGCCAAGGCCGGCGCAGAGCTCGAGACCATGTGGGCGTGGATCGAGCAGATCCTGTACCAGCTGTGCCATCTGAAGAGGGAGGACGCGGACCGCGAGCTGGGCGGCCTCACGGCGCTGGCGAAGGCCAAGGCGGGCATGGTGCTGCATGAGTGCGCACAGTGCGCGGTGCTGCTGTTTGGTGGGAACGGGTATACCACGACGGGGCAGGGGGAGATTGCGGAGAGTATGTCTTCTTTTTCACACTCCTCTCTCCTAGAAGAGTTTGTGGTTCTGTTCGCTGACTCTATCCCAGAACTCTGGCGTGAAGTTCCTGGCGTCCGCATCCCCGGCGGATCGGAGGACGTGCTTCTCGATCTGGCCGTCCGTCAGCTCGTCAAGAACTATCAGGCGCAGACGAAGAAGCTGGAGAAGGAATCGAAGCTTTGAACATGCGGACCGTAAGAATCAGACGTCGAAACGATTGTTCGCCCTGTGAATACCTAATGTATCCTAATTGCTAAGGAACGAATCTTAGCGACACTCCCGCCCGAGGGAAACCATCCACATGTTCTCATTAGACACATCCGAATGGCTTACATCGAACAGAACATACATTTGAGTAATGAAATCTCTCTTTGCTCCCGCCCAAGCACGGAAGATACCAGAGCATTGTGAACCCCCCTTGGAACAGCTTGCTTCTTTCTTTCTCTTAACGCCATTGCTTGCTTGTCAACTTGAATAACTGCTCCAGCTTTTCAGTAAAATGGCATCGAACTCGACACTAACCCAGGTGAAGGAAGTGTTCGTTTCCCCGCTTGCGGTTGCACATACTTCGTCCCTTCTCTGCATGGTTGTCATGCTCTTTCTTTCTTGCATAGATAAAAAAGGTAGAAGGATGAATGGATCGGTTTCCCCCCCCTTTCTTTTAAAAGCCGCCATGCAATGCAATGCAAAAAAAAACATGATTCGTGGCAGTAGCTACAGTACATTTAGGTAGCAGGCTTCTGTATGTACATACAAGTAACGCATTTGTATCTAATGTACCCCGTACATGATATGCACACTGTACATCCAACGAAGGATGTAGCTTAACAGGCCGCTTCAATTTTTAAAAAGTCTGAGACAGCAGATTGGAAGTAATGAGGCATGATGACACTACTTTAAATAATTGGTCCTCGTAGGTAATAGGTACAATACCGGTGGCAGGTTGAGCCGGCCCGCGCTGGCATGCCTTGCCTTAGGTTACGGTATATATCACCTTCCTAACGCGTCAGCCTGCTTCTTGCTTCCTGCTTCACACAACGTTCCGATATCATCATATCCATCATACTGGAATGTAATATTGTAGTAGTGCCGCGCGCCAAGGCCCGTGTGTGCGCAGTTCCATAAATGTACGACCACCCTAGGATGTCGACTTTGTTTTTATAGACGCACGGAACAGTCAATCATTCATCACTCGGATGGGTAGAAACCCAGCGGTACGAGCAATGTATCTTCCGGTGCGACGGCCTCTGAGGTCTCTCCTCCAGAGGCTTGTCTTCTCAGAGGTCAAATTGCCTGCGAAGCGCCTCGTTTCTTCTCTCACAGAGCGTCCACAAGTCTTTCTTTGAGTCCCAGATATCCCCGAGGCTGTCCTGGTAGTTTAACCAGTCGCAAGATGGCACCCTCAACCCAAGATGGGTTGACATCCCCACTACTGGAATACGAGGACTTCTTTCGCTACACCAGCGGCCGCTGGCTCTGGGATGAGAAGCAGCAGCTTGCGATAGGTACCAACGCTTCAATGTCTGTGAGCTTCAAAAGATCGCAGCCAAGAGCGTGGGCTCAGACGGCTGCGCGTCGATGATAAAGCTCGCAGAGGGAGGGTATCACCAAGTCTTCCCGTCTCATGATGAACGACGGGAAGACCGTCATCGCCCGCATTCCAAACCCGAATGCCGGGCCTCCGTTCTACGCAACTGCTTCTGAGGTAGCTACAATGGAACTTGTAAGGAACAGGAAGAAAAGATATCACCTGCGATGCAAGGCCAGACAAAACAAGACTGATGCCGTTTGCAAGGTTCGAACCGTGCTCCGAATCCCGGTCCCTGAAGTGTATGAATGGTGCGCTTCCGCTGATAATAATCCGATTGGCGCGGAATATATCATCATGGAGGAGGCACGGGGAGTGCAGCCTGCAAATATATGGAATGTCTTGACGGCGGATTCGAAACTTGCGATCATGAGAGAGGTCGTATCGATTGAGACGAAGCTGTTATCATTGTCGTTTTCACAGTAAGCTACCTGAACATACATACCTGGCTTCATCTGCCCTCAGGTTGTTGCCAAACCCGTGCTTACAGACACAAAACACAGCTATGGCAACATATACTTTGCTCAAGACGCGGTTCAACAGCGTCCCGGCGGAGATAATTAGTGAAGTACCTTCTGAAGTCAAAGAACAGGTGTCGAGACTGTTCAGGATCGGACCCTCAGCCGACAAAGAGTTCTGGTGCAAAGAGCGTTCAACGATGGATATTGATCGTGGCCCATGTAACTTTCTTTTCGACGATCCTCATTTCGAATCAAGCATGTGTGGAGCCATGTCAAACTGACGACATTATATACCAGGGTCAACCCCGCTGGACTATGCGACGTCCATTGCCCGTCGAGAAATTGCGTGGATCAAGAATTATGCTGTCCCGAAAGCCCCGGACGACCCGCTTCTGGTCTCAGCGGCACAGAATAGCCCAGACGCGCATATACGGCTTCTGGAGGACTTTCTCAAAGCTGCCCCTTATCTCTTGGACATTGACCGCCGGCTGACCCGTCCCACGCTTTGGCAAACGGATCTGCACTCCTCCAACTTATTTGTACATGGCGATCGCATTACATCCGTGATTGATTGGCAAGGCGTATGGGCCGGGCCCCTGTTCCTCCAAGCCCAGCCGCCGCAGCTTGTGGACTACCAGGGCGAGATGTTGTTGAAACGACCCGACAACTTCGACGACCTGGACGACCGGAAGGCCCAGATCAGACAGCAGATCGCCAGGTCGACTCTTTTCCAACTCTACCTGCTCCAGATCCGGAAACAAAATCCGCTTCTGGCCGAAGTGTTCCATCTGGACCATGGAAAGACGAGGCGTCTACCTGTGGAATTCGCCGGGAATACGTGGGACGACGATATCGTGTCCTTTCGAGAGGTCCTTATCAACGTGGAAAGGTATTCAACTTGGTCTCCTTATCCTATACTCTAACAAATTGACCGACAATCTAGATATTGGGATGAACTAGGTATCAAAGGAAAGGAATGCCCTATCCACTTCTCCGAAGAGGACCTGAAGAACCACCTGCGCGATTCGGAGGGATGGAACGAAGTCCAAGACTTCCTCGAGAGCATCGACGGCCTCGTGAAGCGGGATGGCTGGACGCATAACGAGACATTTGATGAGGCGCTCTTCGAGGCTGAGAGAGGTTGGGCTCAGCGAGATGAAGGGGAGGGAAAGGGAGAGATTTGAGAGGGAGACGCGCTGGGTGGAAAGATCATAGCTGCCTTTGCCTGTCCCTTCCTGTCTAAGATAGAATTATCAGTTAGGTCCTATGTGCAGCACAGGTTTTGCTGGTAGCATTAAATAAATGCATAAATAATGGCTCCCCCCCCCTCTCCCCCCCTTTTTAAAGAGGCAGTACTGTTCATGACCGACAAAGAATACGGCTCAGTAGAAGTAGCACTTTCAGCTGATAAAAGAGATGTAGCTGAACATGGCTTTCAGAATACCCTCCCCGGTTATTTTATTAATAGAGAGGGTTTGGCGGGGCAGGGGCAGGGAATATCAGGTCTCAAGACGTCTTAGGCAACTGATCTTTTATTTTAATACATTAGGTTGATTTCTAATAACATTTTGCGACAAGTCTACTAGGACAGTTGTCAAATTCGTAAGTTGATACTGGGGGTTTAAGGTGTTGTGAACCCTCCAGGATCAACAGGATCAAATTGCGCTCTACAGTACTCTGCCAACCGTTGATCATCTTCCAACTTCCTTCTAGAAGGAGAAATTGTCCATCTTGGGCTAAACCCTGAAATCATGATTTGCTGGATGTTCAACTTGGCTAATTTTCTAGTGTTTGTTTAGCGCGTCCGCAAACCCGCACGCTTTCCCTGGGATAGTAACGATGGCTGATATCGCGGATTGAGACTCGATACTGCAATCCTGGTGGGGGGCGCCAAAAGACTCCCTAATCTTTAGTTATCTGGATCCGGAAAGAAAACGGAAAAGAGACAGAAGCAAGCTTGGTGCTAAACCACCGCGTCTGCAGCCCAAGACGCTTGTCCCGTCTGCTCCGTGCTGCCTCAGGCGATGAACTGCTCTTCTGGAGAGATGCGATTGGCGTTCTTTGTCCTTCCCCAACGCTACTAGTGATAAACTAGCGTACTAGCCTCAAGCCTTGTGCTATCCGTACTGCGTACTGATGTCTGTAGGATTGCTTGCGCGCTGGTACGCTGATGATGAGACATGACAAGAGACAGCTGGCAGGATGGCCGCAGGTGGAACGGCGGGCGAGCTGTTGCCCGGTACGACGGAAAGGATGCGTTGTCGAGAAAGAACGCAGAGGCTGTCCATCAACTCTCTTCCTCTTTTCTCGCTCTTGGTCCCTCGATCGACGCGTCTTGTCGATCGGCCACGGCGGGCTTGGCGACGCGCAAGACTGTGACGGCGCACTGACGGGCCCGTTGCGTCAGGGCCGGTGAGCCGCGCACACGGCTTCTCCTGTCGACCGCCAGCCTCTCCTCCGTCTCTCTGCTTCTCCCACCAGCATTCTGCGCCCCCCACCCCCCGCCATCCTCCGTGTCCTCAGGTCCGCTGGTCGTCGCGGCGGAGCCTCTCTTTCTCTCTGTTTTATCTGTCTCTCCCTCCCTCTCCCCGTTGCTGCGTTGGATGGGACGACGAGGCCGGCTGCTCCAGGGGACCCGCATGGCTAGGACCACGTCCTTATCCTCCAGCACATTTCTCTCGTCAGCATCCTCGACATTCGCTCGTCCCTGCTCGAATCTTGATACCCCGTCGTGCTGAGTCCCCTGCTGCCTGACAATGCGCTCGGGACTGCAGAAACCTGGAGCGATCCCGTTGCTGGCCCTGCTGGTCTTCGCGCTGCTCAGGCTGGCTCCGGTTCTCCCCCAGGCATGGGATAGCCAGACGTCCAGCCCGCGGACGCCCAGCGACGTGTCCAATGGCTTTTCCCGTGAGTCTCCGGCCCCCGGAGTGTGCAGACTGTGAGAATTGTGCTGACCATCGGTTGTCCTAGAGCCGTGTCTCGTGCCGAACGGCCCGTTCCTGGAGACCGAGATAGCCTCTCTAGCCGGTTGTGATAAGGGTTCCGGTTCGATGCCGCATCCCGTCGATGAACGGTACTGTCCCTCGCAACAATGCGTCCGTCCCTCTGCAGAATCGAGTCCCCGCGACCCGGAGCGGGTGATCACCGGCCCTGCAAACCCGGAGTCGCCAGAGGCTGCGCAACGATCCAAAGACAACCTGGCAATCTCCACGAGGATAGGGGCCCTGACCTCCTTCGTATCGCAAAGCTATCAGCTCTCCTACCGAGAACTGTTCCACTTCCTCGCGGACCGGACCCTGCCTTCAGGTTCTCCGGACTATCGTCTCCTCTCGACAGCAGCAGATTCGTCCAATCCGGCGTCGAACATCAATAGCACTGGGTCGCCGGACGAAGCACGGTCCACTCACCCTAGGGCGTCACACACCCCGAATGGCCTTGACACCACTCGTGGGTCGTCCTCTAAGCTTTCCTTGCGTCTCCGTGAGATGTGGCAGCAGGTCTGCAAGCGTGGAGTGGATCGCTCCAGCCCGGAAAGCTCGATGACCGCATCTCCTGTGAATCCTCTGAGGGCGCTGGTGCCCAACAGCAGGATGTCCTCCCGCCGCGGTCAGACTCTCACGAAGAGTCGACCATCATCTAGTCAGCCGTCGGACAGTGGCAGGCCCCAACTGCCACAGTCCAAGCGTGCTCCTGCAGTTGCACCAAGATCGCATCCCCCTATCGCCCATCTGTTCGACATTTTTGCTCTCATGCCTACACCGTCGACGGTTGCAGAGCAACAGAATGTCGCTGGAGTCCCTTCCAACCCGAAGCAGATGCGCGGTAGCTGCATGGCTGTCATTGTCGGCCTCGTGGTTGGGATTATGTGGTTCTGAATTTGTCCTCTCTCATGACTTCCGGAAGAAACGACCTCACGAGCAGATTACGAGCCGACTTGTCACGAGCGAATGGTGCCATGAGTGGAAAAGACATGTTATCGCCGGCGTCTATAAATTTCTTCCTCGATCCGTTTTTGGACTCTGGCAGCAGCTGGAATGGAGTCGTACCCAAAAAAAGCTACTTCAAAGCCATTATCTGTGATTGTTTTTAGTCCACCTCCAGCGACATGACATTCTGGATAGGACCAAACTGGATGACTTGGATCCGATCTGGCGGCTAACTAGTCCGTCGGTGATGTCGTCGACACTTTTCGAGGATATCAGGAGACCTGAAGTCCGTTCTGGCGACCTGCCTCGTGGTATCGGGTGGACGTGTCTTCCCCTTCCTGGCTCCCAATCATGCATGCAGTGATAACACGGGTGGCGGGATTTGCTGTGGAAGATGCTCAACCGAAATCATGCGCATCATCTTTTTTTTTCCTTTCAGGACCGAGCTTGTCACTTGTACCACTCTTTCTGCATCGAGGCCGGACATGGCGCAGGCGTTGCATTTATTCCGAACCATATTCTTTCAGTTGAGATGCAAAGCACTCAACTGTGTTGCGTCCCATTGCATATATACTATCTACTTTCTGTCCACCGTCGCGAGCCGACGTGCATTGCGACAGACGATATATATCTTTAATGGGTGGATGTATATAGACCTTTTCTTCTTCCTCTTTTCTCTTCTCGATTTTTGTACACTTATACCCTGCATGTCGTGTCATGTCCGTTACGTTCAGTGCACATTGATATGGTTAATGGGTACTTGTACCCGTCCGATATTGCCATTTGAAGTTGGATGGGATGTGGGTTGAGGTGGACCTAGGTATGTATGTATCATGTGATATCGAGGAAGGATTATATAGTGAGTAAATAGATAATCTAGTAATTAATTAATTACCTAATGGTGAATTGTGCTTTGTTTTTTATTTCATACTCTTTAATCGAACGAACAAAATAAAATAAAGCAAACGGGGAGAGGTTTAATCCATTAAGTAGATAGAAAGGGGCCGGGTGGATGTTTGTGGCGGTGATGTTAGTATTAATGTTCTTCTAGAGTCAGTGATTTGAAACGGGAGACAGAAAGGGGAACTTGGTACGGGGACAATTGATGAAGGAGAAACGGGGTACTAGGTACTACTCTCTATCTATGACTTTGAGCCACTGGGCTTGACGCGGAAAAGCGCTTGCTTCAGCTTCTCGAGGGGTATGACGCCCGAAATAGCATCGAAAATCCGCGCACTGACTCCCGCTTGATAACGCAGATAGTACACCGCGAAGAAGAGCACCGTGTTGAACGCCGTGAACGCGCAGAGGTACCCGAAATCGCGCCAGCGGTCCCCGTACGACATGTTCAGGGCCGCCAGGTAGGCGTCCGCCACGGCGAACCGACAGAACCGGCACTGCTCCGCGTCGTCCGGGTTGTAGATGGCCGCCAGGGCGGCCTGCGCGAACTGCCCCGCGTACTCGCCGCATGTCATCCCGGCGGGCGGGTTGAAGATGTTGATCTCTGCTTCCGCGCAGCGGACGGGCACGCCGTGCGTGGCGGTCGACATCATCGCGGAGACGAGGTACGTGAAGGGGGAGACGTAGTAGGCGAAGTGCCAGAACCGGACGAGCTGGGGCAGGGGCTGCACGACGCCCGTGAAGGCCAGGATGAACGTGTAGAAGAGGATGGTCAGCATGGCGGCGGTCTCGGCGTCCGGGGCCACGATGGCCAGGCTCTGCGAGAAGCTCGTGTGGTACAGCTGGTAGAGCATGAAGATGAACCACACCATGGCGCCCCGGCCGCCCGAGATGTCCTGCCACCACCCGATCGGGAAGTACCAGCAGATGAAGCAGAGCGAGGCGATGACGAGGTTGAACGGGATCTCCACCGCGATGCTGGCGACGACGAAGACGGTCCAGTGGTACATCTTGGAGTGCTTCTCGCGCACCTCGTAAAGCTCCCGGTACTGGATAAGCCGCGGTTGCAGCTGCACGATGATCACCAGCGACAGGAGAAGGAGCATAAACACGGAGAAGGTCTTGTTCTGCAGGCCTGCGACGGAATTGGGTTCCTTGTAGAAGGTGAAACCGAGGAACAACCCGCCGACGAGGTTGATGAATGCCTTGCTCATGATGTACACCGGGCTTCGCCAGTACTGCTGGAAGAGACGCTTCTGCACGGCGATGTATTGCTGCAGCCAGGGCATGGCGTATCCGCTAGAAGACGACGACGATGATGTGTGAATGTCTTTCTTAGCCGAGTCTTTCCCACGCTTCATGGAGTTCAGTTTCTCGATTTCCGCAGAGACATTTTGGAACTCCGGGCTCGACTTCCAGACCTCAACCCAGTCCTGTGCGGCTTGCGCTGTCGCTCCGGCTCCGTCGTGTCGAGGATGTATTCGGCGGGATTGGCATTATCTGGACAAGGAGGGGCCCCATTTCTCTCAAAATACTGAATCACAGTGCTGGAGTTGGGGCCAATTTCACCAAAGTAGACGGTCTTTCCACCTTTCGCGAGCAGCAGCAGACGGTCGAACTGTTCAAACAACATGGCAGATGGCTGGTGAATAGTGCAGAGAACGGCCTGGCCGGCATTGGCAATTTCTCTCAAGAACTTCACAATGGACCATGCGGACTGAGAGTCTAGACCTGACGTCGGCTCATCCAGGAACAGGAGGAGGGTAGGTTTGGCGACAAGTTCAAGCCCAATGGTCGTCCTCTTGCGTTGCTCGACGTTCAGTCCCTGGCCAGGCACGCCGATAACGGCGTCCGCGTACTCTTGCATGCCTAGAGCCGCAATGATCTTTTCCACATATTCGTATTTCTCTTGAACCGGAACCTCCTTCGGCTGACGCAGCAGAGCGGAGAACCGAAGCGCCTCACGAACAGTTGCTTCTGCCAGGTGGATGTCTTGCTGTTGAACGTAGCCCGTTTCACGCTGGAATGAGCGTCCCAGTGGAGATCCATTGACGAGCATGTCACCGGTAATGACCCCGACCGAAATTCTCTGCGCGAGGACATTGAGCAAGGTCGTCTTTCCGGCTCCGGATTCGCCCATCAACGCCGTTAGGGTCCCCGGCTTCACATACCCCTGAACGTCAGAGAGTAGACGACGTGTTTCTCCCTTCAGATCGATATCGTAGTTGATATGCTGCCAGGTAAAGACATCCTCACTCTTGGCTAGAGCATGCATCAGACCTTCCCGCTGACAGACTCCGATAAATTGGTCTGCCTTGTCCTCCGGGTCATTATCCTTGGGGGCACGCTTCGCGGAGCGCAACGTGGGTTTATGGAAGACAAGACATTCACCCTTCGAGGCCGGCAGCTTTTTGAATTCCGTGGCAGCGGCATATGCGGCAACGAAAAACACAAAGAAGGCTATGCATATCGCGAAGTTCCTCCACAGATGAGAATAAGAGTAGGAGAATGAAAGCTCAACGTAGTCGTCACCGGACACATATAGCTGCCCAGGACGGGCCCCGGTTACGGCGCACACTTGGTTCGACACGCTCACATGTTCATAACCCGGGCCAGAAGGCACAAGCGTCGTGCATAGAGCTTTTCTCCCGTGAAACTCGACAACCATCAGCGCTTCTATTGCGTAGTATATCGGATTGATATAGCTGATCCACTTGAACCACGGATGCATGGATGGCCTGGGAATGATGTAGCCAGCATAAACCCCCAGCAGCAGCAGCAGGACACCGGCCACAGCCAAGGCCGTTTCCACACGGTCAACCAGGGCAGCTATCGTTCGGAAAAGGGCGCTCATCATCACTGAAATGAGGTAGGTGAAGAGCATGAATAGGAAGAAAGGGCCGGGTTCCTGTTTGAAATTCGCCATGAAGTAAATGATGACGCTGAAGACGCCCACGTTGAGCAGCTTTACCGGATACTGGACCACCATCGATGCAAGCGCATCGATGAACGGATGGTACATGGCGTAGGATTTATGCTTCTCCACAATCGGTCGCTGAGAGAACTGCGCGCTGATCTCTGCGAAGTTGACGATGATGTTGAAGAGAACGGAGAAGAAAATCGCGCCCCCTTTGGAGAAGAACCCGCTGGTGTCCTCTGGGATGTTGTAGAACATGGATCCGATGACCAGGGCGACGACTGCCATTGTGACGACAATCGATAGCGTGTATGCTTTGTCCCCAAGGATTCGTTGATAGGAGCGGATGTAGGTCGCCACAAACTGCATTCCCAGATTGAGAGTATATGGGGAAAGGCTCCTAGTCCAGGAGGCCTTCTCTGCAGCTTGGACTGACTTGAAATTCTCAAGAGCATCAGAGAAACCTTGAGGGTATTGCTTTGTGTGCTCCTCGATTTCAGCCATCAGCCTCTTGTAGCACACGCTCTCTTTCCAGCGGGAGACAAACTCCTCAGGGGTCCGAGGAACCCGCCCTTCAAATCCCTTTCTCACTTGCCGAGCTGTAGGATCAGTGATGGATGTGAGAAACTCTGCTGTGGTCTGACGGGGACCGCAGAAGAAGCCCATGTCCTGAAAGAAGCGCTTTGCGTCGTTAGGATCACCGAACCAAATCTGATGACCGGCGTATAGGAGTGTGACTTTGTCGTATATTTCAATGAGCGAATCCCCCGGTTGGTACAGCGCGGTAACAGCAACATTGCCGGTCAGATTGGTCGCAACACGCAGGGCACGGGCAAATTCGAGCGATGTCGATGAGTCCAGACCACGAGTCGGATTATCCCAGTATGTAACAGAGGCACGAGTTGCCAGCTAAACAACGTCCAGATTAGCCCGTGTTTCCGAAGAGGGTAAGGCAGTACGAACCATCTCAGCAATAGAAACTCTCTTCCTCTCTCCTCCAGAGACACCTCGTACAAAGTCGTTTCCAACCCTGGTATTGAAGGTATGCTTCAATCCAAAAGTGGCACCTAGAATGTCTCTCATCTTCTCGATGTATTGTTCCCGGGAGATCTGGCCGATCCTCTGCTTTGGGGTCTTTGTCCTGACGGCGAATTCCAACGTCTGAGCAACTGTGAGATATGGGAAATGGTTATCGACCTCTGCATTGTACACAACTTTCCCACGAAAATACTCTTTCATAATTTCGATTGGGACGCCGCTGTATGTGATATCACCCGACCATCTGGAGTAACTTTCGGTATGGCCGGCGAGGGTTTTCAGCAACGTAGAGCATCCACTTCCCGGACGGCCAAGGACCAGCAGCATCTCTCCCTCTTTGACTAAACCATCAATCCCATGAAGTATCACCCGCTGAGGACCTTTGCTAAAGACTCCACGAACGGCTCGAAAGACGTCCAAGAATATCGACGATACATCAGACTGGGACATTGTTGTCGCACCCTCGCCATGCACCTCAACATTTTGCCATTCGATCGAAGTGCTGGAAGAAATAGGCGCGACACCTTCATCATTGGCACGCTTAACAGCGGCTCTGAGAGCTTTCTCAAGCGTCCAAGCGGGCTTCTCCGTGTCGAAAGGATCATCGCGATCGGACACCCTCGTGCTGCGTTTTGAAAGAGTCTTGATAAGGTGCAAGAATTGATGTTGAAACTCGTTGATTTCATCATCAACTCGCGTTACAAGATCTTGCCGGCACTCTGTTTGCGAGCTCTCCTCGCTTTCAGGATGGGACTTTTCGGCGTTCATGTTCCCTAGAAGATGTCAACGACCGTATCTTGAATGAAGAAACGAACATCCATCTATCAAATCATGCTGTATTCTCATTTATAGGAGCTTCAAACGTAAAGATGAAAGGAAACAGCCATCAACACTTACCTCGTTCACAATGAGATCCTGAATCTCTATGGATGGGAGAATCTCACCAGAGAACAAGCATGAATAAAGGGACCTGAAAAGCACAAAGCCGAGAGAGCATCAGTCGACAAAGATGATATGTGAAGCAGCAGTTGGAAACGATTGCTGGCCTAACAACTGTTTATATGATGCCCATGAGATCCATGTTTTGCAATAGACGGAGCTTCCAAGCTGGCTCCATGCCGACAGCTTGGTCGCGCTTGTCCCAAGCGGATTTCGGCATTGCAATCGGAGTTTTCTCTGACGTGTCTGATGGAAACTAACTTCCTGAAACAGTCCCGAACCTGGCGTTCTGGACAGGTTTGTACTGTGGAAAGCCGGGGTTCTCATATCGGCATCGATGGATGTGGTGCCCGCAACCCTGTTCCGCGCCCAATCACAGTGCTGGATTCTCCACTCGGCACCGAAGCCTTCGGGACCGAACGGCGTCTCGGCCAGACCAGGCCTGGGAGCTGCGAAGTACCGAGTACTAAAGTCCGTCTTCGCTTCATTTGTCTCAAGAGATCGGAACTTGTTTCATCGCCGATTCTGATTTTTGTCCCCCGTGTATTCGGTGCCGGTCTAAATGACGGACGTGCCGGTTAGGAAGCTCTCCAAGACTTGCGATGCGTGCAAGGCTCGCAAAGTCCGCTGCGCCAGTATGTTCGGACCTTTCCGGTTACAGAAACATCAAGCTCATAGCTCGTATCTAGGATCTGATGGGGCTCTCCACTCTGCTTGTGACAACTGCATTGTACATCCTTCCTTGCAGCAGTTTTGAGCTACAACTTGAGCGCAAGCTGACACAGATCCATTCGAACAGTCACGGAAAGCTCTGTGTCACTACAGCTATGCCAAGCTGCCAAGGAGGCGCAAGCGGCCGCCTCCAGAAGCTGAAACGAACGAGGGTAGTTACTATCTGTGAATGAAAATTGGATAACAGATCTTATTGCTTACAGAGTAATCTAGGATCAAATGGGTTGAGTTCAGAAACAATCGCCCCGATGCTTAAACGTCAAGCAACCCCATCGACGCGAGATAGTCCTTTTTTCAGCCAGAATTCAAGTTCCTCAAATGGAGCGCCTGATTACGAGGGACATCGAGAAGCTGGAGCCCGCATTTCTTTTGCTGTCAGCAATGACAACAAATGTGATGGAGGGAAACCTGCTTCATCAGAGCAATTTCTATCGCTGTCTGCGAATGGCTCCCAAAGGCTCTACGTCGATCTTCTTCTGGCAGACCGTCAGACACCTGCCAGATGTAGAGATGAGAATGCTCCAACCAAGGTCAGCTACTCCTTGAAACGCATTTCATTACTGCAAAGTTTGCTGACATCTTTCAGCTGACAGAGTTTTTCGGTGCGTATAACACACTTTTCGTTGCACAGCGACAAATGTGCTTGTCTCTTCTAATTCCTTTTAGGGCCCAGTTCAAACATTTCGTTCTTTTCCGCCAGCAGGGTGAACTCCCTCAGCAATCGGCTTGGACATACAAAGCTGAACCGGCTAGTGGAAACGATAGGCGCTGTAGCGAATTCAAGGGTGAAGGGCACAGGCCGGACGCTACAGTTGAATTTACTACGTGGCTCAAATAAGGCGTCTCTGCAAATCACCAGTGACTTTGTGACCTCTTGCGTGCGATGTATGTTCTTGTCCCCCTCCCCATCGGAGTCCCAGTCAAGTGGCCTTGGTTAATTTCGATAAAGCCTACTTTGAACAAGTACATCCGGTCTATCCGTTTCTCGACCAGGAAGCTTTTGAACGGAAAGTATTTGGAGAGGTCCTCTCCCAATCGTTGGCAACGGATAAAGTTTGGTCTGCGCTGTACCATACTGTTCTTGCCATTGGCTGTCAATATAACGACGGTGGAAGTTTTGACCCGGGAAACGGACAAGCTTGGAATCTCTTTGAAATAGCACTTTCGCACTTCCAGGACATTGTAATGACCAGAAGCTCCTTGATGGCAGTCCAGGTATGTTGTCATTTTTGTTCAATGTCAATCGTAGACAAAGATCCCGACTAAGACCAACACTCCATGACAGGCTTTGACTGCAATGGTGGGATTCTCCTCATTTTTGACTCTGAAAGGAAATGGACTGAGACCGATATGCAGGCTATCTTCTCGACCACTGTATCAGCTTGGCAATTTGAATCGCTGATGATCTCCGAAGCGGCCAAGATGGCCCAGAACATGGGTTACAACAAAGCAACAGGTCCGAACGATAGTATATGCTATCGAACCTTTTGGGTCATTTACTCTCTTGAGAAGACATCCTGTTTTATAACGGGGAGAACTTCGGTAAGGCATCATTTGCTTGCTAATACAACAAAAAGCTTATACTAACCAAGCACAGGTCCTCATGGACGCCGATATAGGCTGCCCGATTCCATACGTCCCAGAGTCCGTCTTCGGGAATTACGACTGGTTTCTCACCTTCGCCAGATATGCGAGACTGGTCTCCAAGATCTACAGCAGTTTGTTTTCTGTCAGTGCGGCAGGAAACACGACGAGCTTTTACCACGCCTCTATTCACCGGCTACGCGATGAGCTTGAAGCCTGGAGAATGTCGATACCAGAGCCATACCGACCAGGAGAACCACTCAGAGCGCGTGCGTTGCCTGGTCCGTTGGCAGTCTCAATTGCACTGCACACGCAATACCTGTACCTCAATGCACTCCTCACCCTGGTTCGGACGTCACTCCACGTCGGAGCTGACGAGCTGGGAACTGCTAATCAGCTCGAAACGAAGAAATCATTGATGAAGACCGCCCGCTCAATCTTGGAATTGACGAAGTACATCGAAGTGGCTACCTATACCTCCTTATGGTACATTCCTCCCCATATACATATATAGATACTTTCACCCCACGGATCTAACCAGTAAAACAACCATACAGGATCCTAGCACTGATGCCCATCTCCGCCCTCTTCATCATTTTCGACCTCGTCGTCCACAACCCCACCCATCCAGAGACGAACAACAACCTGGCGCTCCTGGACGTCGCCAGCGGCCACTTCAGCCGGCTCGAATACGCGAGTCGGGGGACCCTGCCGGGCTCACTGGTGGCCGAATTTGCCCACATTGCGCGGCAGTACGTGCGTGATGTGCAATTGGGCGAGCACAACCGTAATAACCACAATAACGACGGGAACGTCGAGATCAAAAATAAGACAGAGGCTCCGAATCCGAACAATGTCCAGGCTGAGAACCAGGCCCAATTTCAGAACCACGTCCAGTCTCAATCTCAGAGCCAACAATTTCCAAATGATGTCTCCTCCTTGTCCTCTGCGGCAGCTGTCTTTCAGAGAGCAGCAGCAACAACCACCGCTGCAGCACCAGTAACTCCAATATCCCTAACGACGCCTCAACAACAAAACCAAATCTTCGGAGGATCGTCACCGCAACAAGCACAACATCAACAACACTACAGAAGCAACAGCAACAGCAGCAGTGGTAACCTCATGAACGACGGGACTGGTGCCGGCGCCGGGGCCGAATCGCTCTTCTTCCCGCTCGTCGACGACCCCAGCTACATGCCCATGCCGGAGGAGCTGCAGCTGTTGGGCATCGACGTGATGGATCTCTTTGACTCGGTGTCGGTGTATCCTTCAGCAGCAGCTGCTTGTAGTACCTAGTACCTGTAAAAATGAACTACAAACAGGGGAAGGGGGGAAGTAGTTCTGGTTCTCCATTTTTTTATTCATCTGTTCAGAGAGAGTTGTTTATTATTATCTATCTACATGTTTCCCCCCTACTCTGTCGGCTACAAAGGTTTGATGAGACGATATGGGGAGTTCAATTGAGGGTTCAGGGCGGAAGTCTGTTGTAACTAGTATTATCCAGGTAGGTAGACTGTCCTCAGGGGCAAATAAGGTTAGATTAGATGGTGTCAGCCATATATTATCGCTATCTGTATATGGATTAGGCAGCGCTCAATGAAGATATATGCTCTGAGGGATGATATATGTGTCCCCTTCACATACCTGTTGACTATCCTTTGCTTATTCTCACCTATTTTACTCAATTAGTCCTATATGCACAATTCTGGATGTATATAAGTTGCTCATTACCCTAGATAGATTTAGAAATCAGACCTCTGTTCTATACTAGTCAGTACTAGGCGCCATAGGATTCAACAGATGGTTGCATTAGTCCTGATATAGATGAGGACAGGATGGCATGGAAGTCATTGCTACTATCACTCCAATATACGTTAGGAGGTAATCTAGGCACATGCTATGTTCAACCTACAGCTCTGGGGCTAAGGAACCGATCGATCAACGCACCGGAACTTGAGACAAAGGACGGAGGAGGTGGTCCGGTTTTCTGGCTAGGAAGCTGAGTATAATAAGGTTAGAGATTAAATATGTACATAGATCTGTACTCGTATATATGCCCAGTTAAGAAGCAGTCTGTGCTGTATTAAAAGCATGCTAGGCTAGGCCGTGTTCAGAGTTCAACCGCCCAGATCGACAGGCAAGCTCTCCAGCCAGCTCAGGTCAACATGTTTCCTCTGCATCTGTGTCTGCGGATCCTGTTCCCCATCCTCCTCGGGAAAATATAATGATGCATCAGCGGCTCTGCTTCGTCTCTGCAACCTTCGCCGCTGGCTCTCCTCAGCCTCGATTCGCTGGAGGAGCCGCTCTCTTGTGCTGCTGTCGAAACGGGACATAGTCGTCTGCAAGTCTTTGGACGCATCTGAGAGCGTTATTAGCGCATTGAGACACAGTGCTGCCTTTGTTCTTGTGGTTTCAGGTAGTCTAGTTGTCCGGTATTTCGTCAGGGATCGGAGAGTTAGGGCCCAGCCGCACGCAATCTCGCCCTCCACTGCGAATGTCTGACCCAGTGCTGCGGATATGGCAGCGCTCTGTTCCTTATGGATCCGGACAATGCTAGGACACATGCTGGCTGCAATCAGGATGATTCCGCACACGTATAGGTATTCTGTGGTCTCCCATGGAGATGGAACAAAGTCAGCGTACGAGTCGTTAGGGCTGCCTTCAGCGCCTTCATCTGCATTAAGTAGTATTCTTTCAGCTTTGCCGAGAATTTCGACAAGCTCCACCGCTGCTGAGACGCATTGTGCTACGCACTCGCGAGCAAGAGTCAAGACGAGAGGCATGTCTGTAGAAGACAATCCGTGGTCGGTCATTTTCAGAGCTATCTCCGGATTGTTGCTGCCGTTGATGGCTAAAGCAACAGCCAGGATAAAGAGAGGTCTGTATTGCCGCAGGCGGATGTATAGATAGCGAATTCGAAGAATATTTCGCTGTCGGGTCACGATGGGGTCTCTCTGGGGTTCATTGGCTGCATCTACCCGCAGAAACGATGGCAATGCCATCTTCCAATTGTAAAGAAGACGATCAACTCTTAGGAATTGCTGGAGATCTAGCGAGAGAAGCTTCTTGTCTGCGGGAGAATTCCTGAGTCTGAATTCATCTTCAACAGATAGAATATCCTCGACGTGACTATAAAGCCGAGTACACGCCGTAAAGAACTCGATTATAGACGGTCGTTCTATCTCAGTACTTGGCTGTCCCCCGAAGATGGTATCCACGTACTCGTTATCGAGAGGCGTGGGCAGGGGAACCCGGAATGGATCCGAAGTCTGGGGAGAAATCCCCAACTGCAATGCTGTAATTCTTTCCATAATGACGCAACTGTGCCACAATTTGCGTGCTAGCTCTCGGTCTTTCCTGCTGACCATGCCTTCGCTTCCAGACCTCAGATGCAGTCCAAGTGACTGTGCGGTGTGGATGGCCAACCCGATGGTCGCCCAAGCACGCTTCAAACTGCCAATTGCATTCAAGTATTGACTCTGTAGGATGTACGCTTGGACATGAGCCAAAGAGCTACGATTATCGTCGTTGGAGTTGATAAATCTCTGTCCTCTGCTGTAGAAAGTCGATGCATCACTGTCGTTGACGTCCCTCATACTCAAACAGGCAAGGCTGAATATTATATTGAGTATTCCATAAAAAAGAGCAATGTCCTCATTGAGACTCTCACAGTTGCAGAGATCTTCATAGGCAGATCTAAAGTCTAGAAGATCGAAGATCGGCAAATTTACATATTCTCTTGAGAGATATGTAGCAACAAGGTGATCTGAGAGCTCTCGCGGAGGAAGTCCGGGGTCAGTAACATCACGGCTATGTGGTGATGGAGCTCGAGCAGAAAAATGCGCATATGCTCGATGTCGTTGACCATCCTCTAAGTGCACCTCTTGTTTAATTGAATCTGTTCGCTCAGCCACCACTCTCTGCAGTCTCGCAAAAAGGGATGTTTGGTCATGCCGTTCCTCAGTCGACCGCGTTAGGTGATGATTCTGAAATCGTGTGGGAAAGGCATTAGGAGATGTATGTATTGACCCCAGATCATTCAACCCTCCGGTGACGTTTTGAGAGCTGGTAGAAGACCTCATATCGATATCTTCAGGGCGGGAGGAGGATAAACTCGTATCGTGTTCTCCACGGCCATAATCTGCTGTAGTTAGCCTTCCTCGGACGCTACCGTGAATGTCTCCTTCAGGACGTGGCATCTCATTGTTCCGACATTCTTGATAACGGTCTCCTAAATTGAGGCGGCCACTGTTCTCGAATCCAGAGACAAGTGAGGGCCGTTGTTGTCTTGAAGGAGATCCAGACAGATGTGCGCTCCGTAGCTGCTGTGACTGCGGAGTAGAACTGGGTAGATGCACCTCTATTCGTCCTTTATTGCGTGGCGGGTGTCTGCTGCAAGATCAGATCTCAACAGACCCCAACAAGAAAAGGCAGAGTATACCTATGCGGCGGAGGCATGTCCTCAGGTCTGTAGGAACATTGGTCTTGGAGCCCCCTCTGCCTGCATGCTCCGCAAGCTGTATATGCACTGTTAGCAGCTACTTCTACGTGAAAGCTGCGACTGGGTTACAGTTCTGGCTGCAGGGGCAGTAGAACAGCAGAAAAGTGAACCAGTTCATAGAAAAGGGTTCATACTCGGTTTGGCCCCATCACAGCGTCTCTTTTTTAGCCTGCACACCGCGCAGGGGTGTGATATCCTCGTCTTCGCACCTAGAGACCGATTGTTTGGAAGAACCTGGGTGAAGATGCAGGGCTCTTGAGAGCCTCTTGCGAGGCATGTGTCACAAACTAGCTCTTATTAGCAAGAGTAGCAACATTAAATAAACATCAAATCCATAATTAGGAAATCTCTGTGGCATTGCCTCTGGTGGAATAATTCTGTATATATGAGAAACAAGATGCAATTAATGCAAATGCGGAAGGGAAAATAGACTACATCCATGGCAATAATGACAGCAATGATACTATGTTAAAGTAAGAATTTTCCAAGAAACCTCACCTGGTTGAAGTCCATTGCACTTTACCTTATTTGCACGACAGTATGTGCAAGCCACCTTGGTTCTGGGCGTACTATCGGGGGACATGGTCCGAGTAAGATCGACTGTCTTGCCTCTCGGGTGTAATTGCAGCTGTTTATGGCTGCACAGCTGGGTACAACTTCAAATACTGGCGCGCCAAGCAAATACCTTCACATGTATGCTTAGATCTTGATGATATGATACGCAGAAGCAACAGAATGGATGGGTCTGGCAACAAGGTTTCACGATAAACATACCAAGAACGGAGACGAAGGACGGCGGACCGCGAGATGCGCCGCCATGATGATGCCATGTGACATGGTGGTCCGTGCACCTCCTGACCGCCAACTGGCCGGGTGTGGAATATTCGGGTCTCGGTTCCGACAACTGGATCATTGGCTGCATTGCCACCTAAGAGACAACGCTGAATATGCAGTGAAACTGGGGGACAAGAATCCACTGCGTAAAAGATTACAATTATGCTCTTGAAGCCGTAAAGTCTCCCCAAACATTGTGGGCAGTCGGATCGAGTGGCCTATACATTAGGTGGAATCATCCTTTGGAGTGCTCAGAAGGCCACTGTCTATGCAGATTGATAAATTAGTAACGCATGCCCAGTCGGGTGCTGGTTTGATTACGTAGGTAGTAGTTCTTAGATAGCGTGAAAATATTTGTCTTTGCTAGTTGGGTATACATAGTACAGTACATAGCATTCTGTATAAGATGGTCAATCTATCAGCGCCCTTGCTTGTGACAATGGCAATGTGGTTTTATGTTGGCTGCCCACCCATGTTCTCCAGCCTTGTTTGTATAGAATGCGGATCATACTGCCCTTCCTCGCCCTTGTACTCCCTCAGCACGACGGCCCTCATCACCCGTCGTGGCGCGCGTCGTCCCGTAAAGAGTTCGAACTGTGCGAAGCCTTGTTCGGGCAGGACGTCGAGACCGTCGAGTGTCACCCACCCGCGGTGGGAGAGGGCGCGCATCTGCCTGAGAAGTGGTGTGATGAGAGGTTTGTAGGCCAGCTGCTGAGCGACTTAGTAAAACCTATTCTTGGTAGGGGAGATCTCTATGTCGCATGGAAGCTAGTTTTGGTTGATCTTACCTCGACAACAACACCACCCGTAGGGCTTTCGAGCCACTGCGTGGGCATCTCGAAGTTTGGAGCCGGCTGCCCTCCGATACTATGCGCCGGTATGCAAGAGACAATGATGGTGGGTTGCTTGTACTTCGCGGGCCAAGGGTCTTGTAGCGATTCAATGACGTGAACGGTTGCCCTGCCCATTTCCAATCCTGTATTGTTTCCGTGTTTTTCCTGTCTATTATAATGGTCTGCCATCTTGTGGGCATGAGCCGCTGTGCGGTTGTAAATGAAGATATTCTGCACGCCAAGGTGGATCATCGAATATATGGCTGCGCGCGCCATACCCCCAGCTCCGATGACCAGTCCAGTCGACGAGGGGCGCACTGCATTTGCAGGAGACAGTCCTCGACGAATGCAACTGCAGATACCGATCCAGTCTGTGTTATCTCCGTGTAAGGCTTTAACCGGGCCTGCTCTGTTCTTCTCTAGCAACAAGTCGGAGCTTGGGGGAATGCTGCCATCTTTTTGCAGAGTTCGGATAGGAATAACGGTGTTGACGGCCCCAATGGCACGTGCATGCGGTGACATCGAATGCAGTAATGGGATGACTTCGGTTTTGTAGGGAAGGGAGAAACTAGCTCCACCGAAGTGAGGGTCTTCAACTAGCTTGTTGATGTCTCTCAGAGATGGAGCTTGATGGATTCGGTATTCGTGGGGCATTCCGCATGCTCTGTAAGCTGCATTGTGCATCGTCGGAGATAAGCTATACGTCACGTTTGCACCAAAGACGTAGAATCGCATTGGATCTAAAGTGAATGATGCGAATAGAGCTTCCTGTGCTTGGCGTGCGGTAATACATGGGATTCTCTTTTGTTGGGCCTCTGAAGCTATGGCTGGATGTGTCACTGGCGTCAATATTGGATTGAAACAGCAAGATAGTCGTCCGAGAGGGCCGGTATTATAAGCTATTATAGGCGGATGAGGATCGGGGAGAGTATTGATGCGGTGACGGAATCGCTGGACGGCAAAATTGTCTTCTATCGTTGCTGCTGGCTGCGATAACCTGACAAAGTCACAACCAAGTCTCATGGCGCGTTCATATTTTGCCATATACTCCGCATCGTCCCAGCTGCTAGGACTGGGTTGCGTGGCTGAGAAGTGACCCACTATCCTTGTTGACCCTTTTGCAGCAATGATACGGGATAAGACAGAATCGCTGTAGGACAAGTCGACCGTCAGAAGCTCGGGAGCAAGTCTCAAACCATGCTCAACCAGATTCAGATAATCATCGTCTGACTGGCGGATTGCTACAGGATTATTCGAAGAAGCTGAAGGAAGTCCTCCAGGATCCACATGATAAATTATGGGAACGACGATATTTCGCCGGATGGTAGCAACAGTCTGGCTTATTCGGTCCGCAAGTGCCGAGTCTAATCCAAAACTGCTGGAAGGACCTCCTGGGATGTCAACTCTCAGCTCAAATGCGTCCGTAGTCGATTCCAAGTCCTCGATGTCCATATCCCTTTCCCAAAGAACGGATAGCGGCACGGACACGGCATAAGTGAACGACCGCGACTCGATTGGCAACAGTGAAAGTGGGAAGGCTGCTTGCAGCCTCCTAAGATACTCGTTGTTGCCTGTTGCAAAAGCTATAAAACGCAGAAAATCCCGTTCCACGCGTTTCAACGTTAAGGATGGCACAGGAGCTTGATGTCTTGGATCCGACTCTGGCTCGAGAAACGGGTTGTCAGTGCCACCTCGGCTCTGATGCACTTCGGACCCTGTTTCGGAAACGTTGAAGAACTCGAGATTCGAGCACGCTCGATATAGTGGCCCTGAGATTTCCAGGAAACGGCTAATCTTTTCTGTGTCCCAGGCCTTTAAATAAGCCTGAATACTAGCTGCATCCCGGATGATATGGACAACCGGGTGGGTTTTCGCATACTCTTTCAGCAGCTGTTGCCCACTGCGCTCCATAGAACCGGGCCCGCACGCGATCACGCAGCCTTCTCTATGTTCTGCAAGCATCAATTCCATAATTCTAGCCTCTTCCTGGCGATATTCTGCTATACTGTGTTCTTTCTTGAACGCACCGCGAGAAAGGCCGGTGACTTGCTCGAAATATCGGTCCGCATCGATCAGCCGCCTTCCCAATGCCGTTGAAAGTATGACCGCTAGGCTGGACTTCCCAGTGCCACGTATACCGATCAAGACGATGGATGCATTATGGTCAAATAGCCTTGAAGTTCGCAGGGTAGATCCAAGGGGCGTGGGTGATGGATGGCGTGAGGCCGATTCGGATAAAGGACTATAGAACGCTTGGGGTTCGTCCAGGACAACAGCCTGTTTGACGTACTGAGGGTGGACGTTTCTCCCCGGGTCTGCAGCATTCATCCGTCCGCCGGAATTGGCAACATATGCCTTCTGGATGATGTTGGTGATAGTCCCTGCATGGCTTGTATGCGAAGGGTGTCTTCTCTGATCTTCGAACCCATCCAAGTCATTCAGCTTCCGTTTCGAGCCCCTCGCAAGGACAGACATGTTGAGGAGACGAGCCACCTGAAAAATATCTCACCGCAGCATCTGTGGCTAGGCACGTCATTTCCTTGTCGCTGCGGGAAAGGCAGAAAACCAAGAACCGTCCTTAAAGGGGTTCTTCGGCATAAATGTCAGAATCCAAATCTCAGGACCTCCACAAGTGGAGTTTGATCGAACAAATTCCATTGGTGGGTTGTAGAGCAAAGATGCGGGCTATGAGTGACAAGGGCCGTGGCGCCGCAAAGATCTGACACTGATCGACTCCGGGGGACGAGGTGCAACCGCGGCGGTCCCTCCGCGCACCCCGCGCGGAGTTTTCTTCTGCCGGCCAGCGTCGCACATCTGGGGTCAAACATGCGCGCTTCCCCACGGGGCATCGCCACGCGTGCACTCTGCGTGGGTTCCATGGATACACATGGATAACATACTCCATGGTAGTGACTGGGTTCACATAGCTGGGATCTGAGCAATAGATGTATTGGTCAGACCATTTGTAGACCCGTTGGTGGGAAATTCGCAGTACTCCACATTCGGGATTCGGCCTAGTTGCGTCTTCGCCAACCGACAGATCCTCGCCGTGAGCTCGTGTTCACCCCCTCTGGTTTCCCAGCCAGGAAGCCTCTGGAGCTGTCGTTCTTCCATCTTTTCAATACATCGCTTCTGCGTTTGCAACGCAATGTGGACAGCATCGCTCCCGTTGCTGAGAATTGATCCGCTTTCGTGCCGGTACGGTTGGGTCTGATGAGGACTGCTTGCACCCGTGATCGGAAATACGTTCATCTCGTATTCCGCCTGCCCTGGACCTGAAATATGCCCGCTGAAGAGTCGATAGCCGCGGAGAAGACTAGGGAAAGCAATGGACGGCAAGGCTCTGGGGGCGCCAGCAGGTCCAAACGACGATGGACCGACATGGAGGCGGAGAGCAGGCAGAGTGGTGACGACAATACCAACACTCCGAAGCGCCAGCGCGTTTCTCGAGCCTGCGATCAGTGTCGCAGCAAGAAGGACAAATGTGACGGCGTCCAGCCAGTCTGCTCAACTTGCATCTCCTTGTGCAGAGCCTGCACCTACAAATCGAATCCCAAGAAACGCGGTCTGCCCACCGGATACATTCGCACACTCGAGCTGCTATGGGGCCTTGTCTTTTGCAAAGTAAAGGGCAGCGAAGAGGTGGCGCGGGCACTGCTGAAGACAGCAAATATCCCGAGTCATCTGGCCACAATGGGCAAAGAGGGCGAAGGTGCTGATTCAATTCTCTCCGCCTGGAAAAGCAGCGTGGTGCTCAAAGAGATAGAAAAGATGTTAGCGCTTCTGGATCACCCTGAGGAGGAATCTGGAAGGGCAAGTACAGTTAGTTGTGAGACTGATGCGTCAAGGCAACCGGAGAGATCCAATTCGTTGTCCTCTCTGTCCTTGGAGTGGCGCATCCCTGAAGATTTGGTGGACATGGAGGGGAACATTGCTTCTCACACAGTCTCTTCAGAGACAGCGCGGACGCCGGATCCGAGCGGGAGATCTTCTTCCCCCCGTGTCTTTCGAGATTGCGGTACCCAGGTGGACTTGCCAGAACAGCTGCCAGAAGAGCCACGCAGAGACGGTATCGCAGAAGCCGGGTCACGGAAGCCTGTGCATCCCGAAGGATTCGGTCACGCCACTCCATCTTCGATCCAGCTTCCGTCAAACGCATGGCGGCTGTTCGACATATACTTTTCTTATACACACTGTTGGTTTCCTATCATCGAGAAGCATGATGTTCTTCGGACCGCGTTCTGCTACAATGAAGGAGATGTGCGTGTCTCCTGCTCTACTCCCGGAAGCGGGGACCACGCGGCAATGTGGTCTATTCTCTCTCTGGCATCGATTCAAGATGCGTCCCTTGTATCGCACCGCCAAGTGCCAGAGAACCACGACGGTTGCCTTGAACCTGATATTTTGTATGCTGTGGCCAGGAGTCTGATACCACCGGAGAATGGGCACTACGAAATTGGACATATTCAGGCATTACTTATACTTTCCATGGTCAAGTTTGGACGACAGGATTGGTTCACTGCATGGTTTCTTATCGGCTACGCTATTCGAATTGCACTACATCTGGGATTAGATCGTCCTTCGGCCGGAGAATCCAAAGAAGCTGCTGATAGAAAATCCAATGCCAGAAGAAAGCATGTCTTTCTGGGGTGCTTCGTGCTTGAAACCCTGATCGCGAGTCGGACTAATCGATTGCCCCAACTGCGCAAGGAAGACGCTGCTAGAATTGGCACAGTGGATGAGGATGGCCTGGAGGAATGGCACCCTTGGGAGGACCTAGCTGGTCTGCGCCCCCAAGGAACATCCCGTGACTCCTTTCGTCGCGGACCTCTCCATGCACTGAGCACCTTCAATCGTCTTGTCTCATTGTTATCTATTCTCAATGATCTGTGTCGCTGCAAACATAGCCAAACAGCCACGCCATCAAAATTGGAGAGTATTGCTCAAGACTTGCAGCGCTGGGTTTCGGAGCTTCCGAAAAGTTGCCATGTCTCTCTACCACCAAAGCTATCCACGCAGTCTGCCCCTCACCTGCTAGGTCTTCACATTGCATATGAAAGTACGGTCACAGCGTTGCACCTCTATGCGGAGACGCTTCGGAACGACCAGGTCTTCCTAGAAAGATATCTCAATGGCCGAGTTACATGCTCAAACACCTTGATACAGTTGCTGCATGCATATGTGGAGACCTACAGTCTTTCCGCAACATCGCCCACCTTCGAGATATTCCTCAAATTGGCTGACGGTGGTCTGTGCGATAGACCAGCAAACTCACTGGCCTCGAACGCTGGTTTAGAGTTGAAACACAAATTCCAAGCCATGTTCTCTCAACTTGCTGTCGTTTGGGCACCAAAGGATAAGGCTGTAGGAGCGAATTCGACCGCAGAAATAACCAGAGCGGCAGTATGCCTTGACAGAGCTGCGCACGACCATCCTAGTCGTGTTCCTAACAGGTCCCAGGATCATACTGCGCCGCAATTTCCACAAGGCAGAATTAACCTAGACCGCATAATAGATGCGGTGGAAGATATACCACCAAGGAATACGTCGCGGGATTCAGCGGTTTCCCCATCGTGGATGAGAACAAATATTTCCGCATCGCTTCCAACACCATCGCCGTCATTGACAACAACATGCGGCGCATCCGAATCCTCCGCGCAATTCTCTTGGAGGAAAGATTCGATGAATAACCAGTTTCGCCAACATGATTCCACGAACGCACTTAACCCTACGATACCAATGAGCTCTGGTTTTCAACATCGACAATCGCACGATAGTTCGAGTATCGATATCGGTTCTCTGATTACCGTCGACAGATACGGCCCTCCTCAGCAGCCTAGAATCCCCCAGGATCTGGACGCACTGTTTGATGAGTTAGCGTCCTTGGATGGGGCAGAAAAGTAAGCCCACTTCCTCCCGTTTATGATAGCAGTGATTAACCTCTTGCCTCCACAGAGTCGATAACCAACCTGAATTCATGCAGAATTTAGGTTTCGCGCCTGATCTAGGCGTATCGGAACTCTATTCATATTACACTCAGATAGACCCCCTACTGCTGTCCCAGGCGGAACCGGCTCACTCAGGCGCGTCGTCTCTTGGTCAAACATAACAGCGAATATAGTGCTGTTCTATTCTGAACACGTGGGCCTTCAAGGCTTCATCACTCTTACAGAACACTGAAGTCGGGTAGTCCGCATTGGACTCCACGAGAGAGCCTCGAGGAGCGCACAGAAGCCTTACTTGGCTTATGCATCCTAGATGAATAGGGATCGGCAGCGATGCCGCCGTCTGTAATTCAACGACTGTTGTTTACAATGATGCTATCCACTGTATGAAGGATATGCTTAAAGGTTTTGCTATACATGTTTGTAATATTATATCCACTACATGTACAGTACACAGGATAATTCTTGAAGCACCGACTGCTGAATTGTTCGATTCCTGGCATCCTGTACAGCACAACGCGCAGTATATCATTACATTACACCTGTAGACTAGAGATCGACCTCACAGCACCGCCTTCTCCTTTCCCTCACCCTCCTTTCCCTTCCCATTCTCCTTCTCCCCCTCCAACAAATGACACACCACAAACTCCACCGCAGCCCTATACCCGTACGTCCCCAACCCCACCACAACCCCGGCAGCTTTATCACTCAGAAAACTCCGATGCCGAAACTCCTCCCTCGCATGGACATTGCTCACGTGGACCTCGACGAACGGGATCTCCACGGCCAGCAGCGCATCGCGCAGCGCGACAGAGTTGTGCGTCAGGCCGCCGGGGTTGATGATGATGGCGTCGATATGGTTGTCGCGGGCGGCATGGATGCGGTCGATGAGGGCGCCCTCGTGGTTGGACTGGAAGGTGTCGAGGGAGGCGCCGAGGGAGGCGGCGAAGGTCTGGAGGGAGGATTCGAGGGCGGATAAGGTGGAAGTGGTGCGGTAGATGTGTGGTTCGCGGGTGCCGAGGAGGTTGAGGTTGGGGCCGTTGAGGAGGAGGATGCGTTTGGTCATCTTCCTGTTTTTCCCTTCTTGTTCTTGTTGTATGCTTCGAAGGTATGTATCTATGTGGGATATCGTATATAAATGGACGGATAAATCTTGAATGCTTTGAGAAGCAAGCCTATATAAGATATCGATGTTGAGGTATACTATCTATATCCCCTTCCTCCAAGACCGGAAAAGCCCTCTCCTTCACCGTCCTACAGAGAATGATATTCAATTAACTACATTATTAACCGAAAATTCAACGTTTAAATCTATATCCAATATCGCAGGGCTATCTGCAGGATTTGGATAGTGTGGAGTATGGGGCTAAGTTGTATACCTAATCAGGCTGCGGGGAAACGCGGGGAGAAACGCTTTGCCGCCATCCCTGCCGTCCATATGGAGGGGGTTCCTCGACGACAGCCGAGAGAGTTCATATGTGGATACGCAGGCAGGAACCGCAAAAGGAAATAGTTTTACATCGACATGTTTGGTTCTGTTCTTGGAATTCTTTCTGTCATAGATGTGAAGCCGGACATAAGCTGGAGATGGCTCGAAGGGATTTGATGGATTTTTTTCAAGTTAACGCAATATTTACCTATTTAAGTAGACATAGAAGTAAGAATTGATTGTAAATGTTAAAAAAAAGCGTAAAGGGCATTTTTCTTTCTTTTGCTTTTGTGTGCGTGACTGAAATTGTGGTTCTGCGGTGTGAAACAGCTTCTGGTTATTACGACCTCATCTCGTTTTGGTTTCAGGAACAGTTGTCACAACGATAACAGCCCTGGAGTGAAGAAGCCCATTTGCCACTCCGGTAGTATATATTCTTAGGGCTAGACCGGAGCAAGGCTCATATGAAATGATGCAAGAACGATCTATGGTGATGGACAGCCGGGTGAACCATGGGCGTGGTTCCCCAGCTCCACCCGATAACCTACGATGCCATACTAAATCAAAAGTACTCACTATATATATCCTTAAGACTGATCCAAATCTTCTGTGCAGATCTATGATTGTACTTCACCCAAAAATCTGATCTCGGGCAAAAATGCGTCTGCAGAGGTATCGCAGGTCAGCCTGGCCTGCAGGTGCGGGGCATCTAGGCAGCATCCTCTTACTCTCCCAGCCTCGTCAGGCCATACAAATGTGGACTGGAGGTCCAAGGCCGTGCACATGAAGCCTCGATGAGAGAGTGATATATTCCTCTCTCTAAACACGTCTTTTACCCGCCCAGTCTTCAATCGAGATCCGACGCCTACCCGCAAAATGGCTCTCACTTGCAGTGCCAGTCATCGCATCACTCCAGACAACATGAACGATCAACCGCACTGCCCCCTCTTCACCATCATCCCCCCAGAGATCCGCAACCGGATCTACGAGTTCTCCCTCGAGTACGGCGACACCGACCCCAGCACGCGGCCCGCCTACAGGAAGCGCGCCCTGTACTACCGCCCGGGCTTCCAGCGCCCCAGGCGCATCAACACGGCGCTGCTCCAGACCTGCCGCCGCATCTACTTCGAGGCCTACCTCGTGCCCATCGCCACGAACGAGCACACCTTCTGGCTCCACCGGGCCCCTCCGCACGTCAAGAACGCCGCCTCTCCCGAGCAGTACTTTGGGAGGATGACGCCCGACCAGCGCGCCGCCGTGCAGCACCTGCACTTCTTCATGCAGCAGTACTGCCTCGAGGGGTTGTGGGGCCAGATCTGCCGCTCCCTGGGCGGGATCGGGGTCCGGCCCAGAAAGATCACCATCACACTGCGGCACTCGGACTGGTGGTTGTGGGAGGACAACTACGATCTCGGGATCGATCCGTTCCAGGACCGCCGGGTCGACGCGCGGGAGATGAGGCGGTGGATGCAGGTCCCGGGGTACCGGAACAAGGTGATCAGAAGGAACAACGCCTGGGGCTACCAGTTCCAGCACGTCCCCAGCCTCGAGGAGATCGAGATCGAATTCGAGACGGTCATGCGCAAGAAGGCCCAGCTCGACGCCATCGTGGCGTGGGCGGCCAAGGAGTGGATATTTCCGCTGGGCGGGAGTGATAATAGCAAGAAGAACAAGGCGTTTGTCGCGGACGAGCGGACGAAGAGGGTCCAGAAGTGGATCGGCGCGAAGGAAAGTCTGTTGAGGCAATACATCGATGACGATGGTACGCATCTTCTGCGAAACCCGTTTCACAACAATCGTATTTGTGTTTCTGACATCTCTCCAGGCCTAAATTACAGTCTTTCTACATTGGCTACTGCGGTGACACCGCTGGAGACTGAGGCAACTGTGCCAGCAGGTCCCGCTCCTACTAGTACCACTGCAGTCGCATCTGAAAAGCCTCCCTCCGACGGTCCGGAGCAGGGATTTGACCCTGAGACCGAGGAGGAGTACTATGTTGTTTTCCTGACGTGGACGAGACAGGAGGTCGTCGGTTAACCGCAACAGGATGAATCGATGCAGATGGAATGACGTTGTCCAGCAGCAAAGCATAGGATATACCCCAGTTCCGAAGAATAGGAAAATTATTTGGATGAAGAGCAAGCGGTACCATGGCCCCGTGTCTACTGTTGCAAGCTCAACAGATGAGGGACATGAGGATATGATCTCCTGGATATTTCACCTTTTCATGTCTGTCTGTCCACCAGCTTTTTAAGACAACCGAGTAAGTAAGGCATATTTCCAATCATGCTGTGAATGACCCGTACATGCTGTGCATTGATTTGCTAGGGAGACATTGACAAGTAAATTAGTTAGCATCAATATTCGCATTGAAATATGTCCTACATGTGCAGACTTTTAATGAAAACGACTTTCCTCTCTGGCTGGTACTCGTCCTCAACCTAGTTGTGATGTTATGGATCATGATCTCCGGACCCACACCCGGACCCTGGTGTTCACCTACCTAGGCAATTTCCCTCTTCTATTTCTATTATTCCATAATGAGTAAGACGAATCAGCTTACCCGTCACCAATTACTACATCCAGTCCGTCGAAGCGACCTGCATGTTCGACTAATAAAATAATCTAGCGGTCAGGGTACTGCTACAGTAGTAGTTATTATTATTTCCGATACCTGCACGAAGCTTAGGTACCTACCTACTCCTACCTTTAACCTACCTGGGTAGTAGGTACCTCAGCTTACTACCTACCTAGGTACCTAATGTGGGGTGCATGCACGATACACGGAGAGAAGGTTAAACCCGGAATGGGGATGCAGATGCCGAGGCAGAATGAAAACATTTTTTTTGGTCCGTTCGGGACATCCTGTCTCTTGCCTGGTCGTTCTTTTCTAGGCTTGGAGCCACTACAAGATTAGGTGAGGCTGCATATGACGGAACTTTTCCTGATTGCTCCAGAAGTTCAGAAGCATGGAAGATAGTACCGTACTAATGCAGGGTCGGCACCGGCAGGCCGGAGTTAACCTAAACCCCGTCTGCAAGGTCCCGCATACCCTAACCTAATCCCCGAAAAATCCTACCCAACGAGCTTCTCCGACTGGATAAGCAGCGTGCATAACGACGTACCCCGGATGCATGCGAACCGTGGCTTCGGTGATCAGTGGCCAGCTTTGACCTCAAGTTGTATATGGGTACGTGGAAGTGGCTGGAATGATGCTGTTACGGATTTCATGTCACGACGAGACAGGAAGGTGGGCATGTATGGGTCCACCGCGGTGAACTCGGGGTTTGGAGAGGCAAAGTGGTCATGATGGATACAGTGAGGTGTATAAATTGATGATGGCGCTCTTGCTGGAGGGGGTTTGATTCTTGAGAACGAAAAGCAAGTGCGATCAATTCTGAATTCTATTTTACTATAGTACTTCCAGACTCTTTGAATTGATTCCGTCTCCCAAGAGATCTTTTGTTCGAATCGTTCATCGCTATAGATATTGTTCAAGATGACTTCAAAACCATTCTCCTGGTCCACCACCGGCGACGAAGTCGTCCAAGCCTTTGCGGACAGGGTCAAAGGCCGGACCTGTAGGTCAACCACCGCGCTCTCACAGAACAGAACTAATATCCCGAAACAAAACAACAGTCCTCATCACCGGCGCGAGCGCAAACTCCATCGGAGCCGAGACGGCCATCACGCTGGCCCGCCACGGGTCCCCAGCCCAGATCATCCTCCCAGGCCGCTCGCAATCCAAGATCGACCCGGTCATCGCCACGATCAAGGACCTGAACCCCGAAGTGAAGGTGAAATTTGTGCCCCTGGATCTGTCCAGCCCTTCCTCCGTGCGCGCCGCGGCGGCCCAGATCCTGTCGGACCCCGAGGTCGAGAAGATCGACGTCCTCATCAACTGCGCCGGCGTCATGGTCTGTCCGTACACGGCGGTCCCCGAGTTCAAAGACAAGCAAGGGAGACCGCTCGAGCGGCAGTTCGCCACGAACCACGTCGGGCATTTCCTCTTCACGAATCTGCTGCTGGAGAAGGTGCGCAAGGCGGCTCCGGGGGCGAGGATCGTGAATGTCTCGAGCAGTGGACATCGGTTGGGCGGGATCAGGTGGGATGATGTTGGGTTTGAGGTTCGTCTTCCAATGGAGTGCACCGACCTACCTCCTTAGCTTCTGATATTGTCTGGGATGTGAAGGTAGCTGATGAAGATTCGACAAATAGAATGGCAAAGTGTATGACGTGTGGGACGCATACGGCCAGTCCAAGACCGGCAATATCCTGATGGCCGCCTATCTTGCGTCGAAGATCCCGAGCCACGAAGTCGCTAGCTTTTCTCTGCATCCCGGAAGTGAGTGATACACCCGTTACCCTAATCTGAGTTTTTTCCCCTCCTTTTTGACACTCTAAAATGCGTATTGGAATTAACTGACCATATCCACCTACCTAGACGTGCCTTCTGAGCTGCAGCGCTACATGACTCCTGAAATGCTGCAGGATGGCACGTCGAGAATAGTGAACGGTGAGCCGCCCCTTGTCTCGCAGACCGTTGTTAGATTAGATTGGAACTGACCCGATACCCATCCTTCAGACCCCGACTTTGAAGACATCCAGAGGAAGACCCAACAGCAGGGAGTCGCCACGGGTCTGGTAGCGGCGCTGGATCCGGCATTGCAAGGTAGGACCGATCGATCTATTGCCAAAGGAGTTCCGACAACAGAAGTGTATATCTAACATTTGAATGTGATACAGCCCACTCCGGTGCATACCTGAGCGACTGCCAGATCAAGACCCCTGCCGAGCATGCTCGTGGCCAGGACAATGCGGAGAGGCTGTGGAAGCTCAGCGAGGAGATTGTAGGGCAGGAGTTTCACATCTAGGTGAACTCCTGTTGGAAGGGGGATAAACAGCGGTTTGAGGATCGATTGCATAGAAGTACCTAGTGTTGGGGAACTTCATATGCTGCTTCATAGGTGGAAATCTCCGCTGGAGCTTGTCGCACTGCTCGTCTTTGCGATATTGAGAGAATAGGTGTTTGTTTGAATGTACGAGGTAATATTTTCTGAATCCAACGAGTAACGTATTTTGGAATGTCTTTTTTTTTCAAGAAATATGTGATTCCATGACACTCATAAACCTTATCAGCTATCGTGGGGCTGGAATCTCAGCAACGGACTCTATGTTGCGTATATCTGATATGCCAAGAACAGATCGGACAAAGATTTAGCCACAACATGGGGCTGCTTCAACCACTCCGCCGCAGTGGAGACGGCCATAAGCCAGGTCGTCGGCTACCCGCGGTGAAAACGAAGACTCGCCGATATACAGCGTAGTATCGAGAATGAGACGATCCCCCATTCTGCGTTTCTTATGTCCTGGAAGGTTCAAGTATCCTTGTCTTCATAAATATATATATATATATATATATATATATATTTTCTCGATTGTGAGGGTACCCCCACCGGCGCAGATAGCAGTACCTTCTGCAAAGAACCGACTCAGCCAGCAATAATGACCCGACTCAGACAGCAGGA
>Ga0207767_1000074_pt1 | contig 84434 bp, 96 predicted proteins | sample HigsolmetaGSP17D_FD_184845 | JGI IMG/M metagenome (GOLD analysis project Ga0207767, IMG submission 184845) | High solid enriched microbial communities from the Joint BioEnergy Institute, USA - SP1-7-D (SPAdes) | ecosystem: Engineered > Bioreactor > SSF (Solid state fermentation) > Aerobic >... | reverse complement strand
CATTTTGGTATGCTTTGACTGCAAGAGATATGCGATCTTCTAATTTAACAGTTGAATCTGGTTGTTTTGATGTCATATTGGATGGAAAATTGGGTTTGATGATGATCCAATGGATGCAAGGTTTAGAGGTTCTGAGGTGGCTTGCTCGGTTGGGTGGCTCGCTCGGTTGTGGATTACATTAAGAAGAAAAACAAGTTAATCTCTGAATCTATCTATCTAGTTACAGAGTGATAACTCACTTATATAACTATTATAGGCCTAACAGAATCTATAAGCAAGCTAGCCATTTATCCACCACAAAGTATATTCAATAATTATATAACAGCAACTCAAAAATTGAAGCTATAAGGTAGAAATCATTACTTAGTAACTAGGATATTAAACTCTGATATAATCTAGTATATTGCATGTGCTACACCACAGCAGCGCTTGCATTACTAGCTATAAATCTGATTGCTCAACCACCTCTTTATACATTTGATTAACTTACTGAGTACATTGCAGTCTCTCTGCAATCATTAGAATATCTTCAGTAGCTATATAGAATCTAGATGTATTCCTCTTTTTTTGATGTTGAGTAATAGCTTATAGCTCTCTATTTTTCTATGCAGGAAGAACAGTATTATATATTGTAATCTAACAGCTCTTAACTAGTTGATTAAGAGCTTGATTTGCTGGACTTGATAAGCCTTGTGAATGTTTTAATAAGTGTTTAAAAGCCCTAGTCTGAGGCTCCAATTCCTTAATATTATAAAATATTCTAGGGATTAAGGATGCTGATTAATTGCTGTAAAATATAGAAGATAATGTAAATGTCTTTATCTAAATATAAAGCTATAAAACACTTAATCTGATTGATATAAGATTAATTCAGTGGCTGCAAATTCACTGCAGATATCAAATAATGTAATCCACAACCGAGCAATGTATACAACTGAGTGATACAGTTTTGCCACCCCCTCAAAACATTCTACTATCAATATTCTTCAATGTGTTTTTTTTCTATTTCTATTATGCAAAATGCCTCTTTCTCAAGAAAATTGAATGCAAATGGCTATTTCAGCTATTAGAAATCAAAAAATTCAATCAAAAAGAAAAGCTGCTGGTATATTTGAGGTGTCAGAAGCTACTCTTTGCAAATAGCTTGAAGGAAGAAAACCACACTCAGAAACACACACTAATAGCTATAAATTGACAGTTATTGAAGAGGAAGTCCTTATCAAGCAACTGCTAAATGCAGATAAGTAAGGCTTTTCAATTCAGCCAGAGTTTCTGTGCAGAATAGCACAGATTTTACTTTGTGAATGAACACAAGATTCTATTACATTTATTGGCATCAACTGGATATATAACTTTATCAAGCACCACCCAGTGCTGTGTACACAATATAATCAACACATATCATATCAACATGTGAAGCAGGAGGATCTAAATGTTATAAAACAGTAGTTTGAGACTATACAAGAAGCTATTCAGGAATATAGTATTCATGAGAATGATATCTGAAATTTTGATAAAATTGGCTTTGCAATGAGACTTTGTTCCACCTCTAAGATTATTACTGCAGTAGAGCATAGTGAAAAACCTCAGAGAGTTATTCAGGGGAATTGTGAATAGGTTATAATCATTAAATGTATGAGCTTAAAAGAAATCTATATACCCCTATAAATTATCTTAAAAGCAGGATCTCAACAAGCTGCTTGATTTCAAGAACCTGCTCTTTTTAATAAGGGCTATACTTTTGTGAGAAGTTAGAATAGTTAGACAATAAATAAAATAGGCCTTTACTGGCTAAAAGAGATGTTTGAACCATATTTTAAATATCATTCAACTAATGCAAAGTGATTGCTTATTTTTGATGGTCATTCTAGCAATCAGACTGCAGAATTTAATATTTTCTATAAGAAGAATATAATTATCTGTCTTTATATGCTTTCTCATATCTCTTATCTTCTACAACTACTAGATGTTGGTGTTTTTGGCCTGCTTAAACACACATATGGGAAATTGGTTGAGGGAATAATAGCTGCCAGCAACAATTATATTAATAAGAAGGATTTCTTATCTCTCTATCTATCTGCTTGCAAAACAATATTTATTAGAGAGAATATATGCAGTGGCTTCACAGGAACTGGTTTTAAGCCACTTAATAAAAACTAAGTTCTTGAAAAGATTATCTTTCAATTTTGCACATTAATATCATCTCTTGTTGAAGGCACAATTTTTTTTGCTTTTTAAACACCTCAGAATCCTCACCAGCTAGATTGCAAGATTTACAGCTTATAGAAAAGCCTTAATATAAGAAAGCTCTTTAGCAGTCCAATATCTTACATTCAATATCTTGAAAAGGCTGCACAGATGGTAATGAATGTGAACCTTCTTCTTCAACAAGAAATAAAAGTTCTACAGGCTGAGAACAAGCAGAAAATGAAAAAGAAGATAAGAAAATGTGCTATTCTAGATAATGATCTTGTTTTATTTGTACAGGAAGGTCAAAATTGTGTTCAGCAGCTTGATACATAGCTTAATGAGTATGTTGATGAGCCTACATCTAGGCCTTGCCAGCAAGCTCCAGCACACTGCAGTGGCTGCAGGATTGTTGGACATACTATAAGAAATTATCCTAGTAAATAGCTATATATTCAACTACAAGATAGTCTAATTTAATGGTGTTGATGGCTGAAAAGCTTCAAAAAACATGGTGAGTGCAGCGAAACTGTGTTGCTTGGTTGTATGCATCGCTCGGTTGTGGATTATATTATAGATAATGTAATTCACCAACAAGCAAGCAGCGGTCTGAGTGAGCCGCACCTGAATATCTGCCCCAAATGCTGCAACACCTATTATATTAAATATTCTATAAAAAAAGCGCTTATATACATGAAATGTGGTATGATGAGATTCAGTAATAACTTTAGCTGTTGATGCCACACCCATTTGAAAGCCTGTTTCATCACAATTGTAGATATCTTGTTCAAGAATACCATATTTTGCTATGGTATTCTGAACAAGATTGAACCAATTCCTGGCAATCTCTAGATCCTCACATTATACCTGTTGATAGTTGTACTTGCAATTATATTTAGAGGCAAGATCACTATACCACTTAATAAACTGGGTCACCCAATTTAGACCAATTAATATATTGTCTTTATGATCAGATAGCAATATAGTTGCCATTTTATGCATTATATCATGAGATGGTGGCAGGCCTTGCTCATTCATATCAAGAATTTATTGCTTTGGTGAAGATTCCTCCAGCTTGGTAAGCCTTTGATTATTTGCTGAGGTATCAAGGCGAGCTGTATGCCCCTAAATGTAGTGTTTTAGGGTAGAATATAAGACATCATAGATATCAGCCACTGCTTTTGCAGAAGAGATTTGACCCTCTTTAACTGCTTTAATTACAAGCAGCATACAGCCTTCTATTTGCACCTTTAATTCAGCAGTCTTTGGTGGTATATTTGATGGAATTTGATATAGTAGTAGATGATGTAGTTGAATAGGGGGGTGGCTCACTCAGCGGCTTGAACCACCACTTGCTTCTTGGTGAGGCTTGCTTGTTGGTAAATTATGTTAGAGCTTCTGCTTATATAAACTGATATATAAATAATGTAAGCGGACAGTGAGTGGTTTAGAACAGCAAGCGGTCCAGCTCCTCGAAAAATCAACACACTAAATATTGAAGCTTTAATTGCAACAAAATTTAATCTATTTGACTATATACAGAAAGCCCCCTATATACTAGAGTATTTAAGCTGATTATGACCTATTTTATTACAATTACTACATCTTGAATCTCCATATGATGGTCTAGATAACAATGCCTATGTCTGCATCTGCTTCTGTTGATCACATTTCTTATTAAGTTGCTGTCCTTCTATGCCTGTCAAACTTCTACTGGTTTGAATAAAGTGTCTTGTTATCTCTTTCTTCCTTTTTTGACATTGATTTGAAGCACAAAGCTGATTGACTTCTTATTGTAATAGAATGATGTTCTGCATTGTGATCTCTGCATTTTTAATTATCTTATCCACTGCCTAATCCACTATTGACAGAGATATTTGATTTTTTTGATTCTGGAGATGTTGAATTTGCTTCTTTTGTTGATCTAGTTGATGCATATTAGCTAGTGTCTTTCCTGGATTAAAAGACTGGTTGTTATGTCCTGTTGACAGCAGTGTTGGTGTTTTCAGTTTAATATAAAGCTTTGAAAGCACTCTATTAGGCAATAATGGAATCAGGCCAGTTGCAGCAAATCTGCTTTGAATATTTGATGCTGATAAAGCCTGTCAATAGACTGTAGAATAAATATATAGAAAATCTTTCTTGCTAATGATATAAACACCATTCTTTATCATCTCTGCAATCTTCTGACCATACAGATATTTTAATGGCAAGAAACAGCTCACATCCAATAATTAAAGCAGAGGTGAAGAATATAGTAGTATATATAAAAAATAATCTTCCTTTCTGTACAGAATTTATTAAATTCTGCAGTGGTGTGACTGCTGTGGCCATCCAGAATTAGATAATATCTGTTAACAGTACAAGAAGCTGTATGCTTTTCAAACACCTCTTGAAACTAATCAAGGCCTAATGCATTATTTATCCAGCTATTATCACTAACACTGACTTGGTAATTGTTTGGAACAGCTTTATACTACTGAGATTGGTGATTCTTTGCTGCAAGAATAATTTGTGGAGGTAGAGCCTATTCAGCTGTATTTACTGCAATAATTGCAGTTACCCATTTGCAATTCCCAGGTTGTATAGCTTTTGCATGGCTCTTGCATGTTTCTGATCTACAGACAACTTTGACTGTTGAAATTATGCCCATTTGAAAGCCAGTTTCATCCATATTGTAGATATCTTGCTCAAGGATTCCATGCTTTTAAATAGTATTATGAAACTGCTTAAACCACCCTTTAATAAGCTCTGGATCTTCACATTTGGCTTGTTAATAATTGTACTTTCAGCTGTATTTAGAGCACAGTTCTGTGTGGTGTTTTATATAGTGGTTGACCCATTTCTTGCTGATAATTGCTTTGGATGATAACCATGCAGAAAGCAATGACTGTGCCAAATAATGTACTGTTGATATTTGAAGGGGTAAGCTGCATCAGTCTAGATCCAGAATCTATGCTAAGAGAGTAGATCCCTCAGTATTTGTTAATTTGTGACTATTTGCAATTGAGTCTTTGCAAGTGGGGATTTCTTTGACATATCTCTTTAATATTGTTGGAGGGACATCATATGCTAAAGCTGTTTTAGAAATTGACTTAAAAGGCCCTTTTTATAAGTATTAAGAGCTAACTGAACACATCCTTCCTTTGAAATATTGTTATCTGGTGCCATTGTGGCCGAATAAGCTGGTATAGGGGGGTTGTTGAGGTGCAGTGTAGGGGTTTGAGGAGCCGGACCGCTCGCTGTCCCGGACCGCTCGCTGTCCGTTTACGTTATAGTTAATGAGGTGGTTTATTATGTCTAGCTATTATACACAATAGGGCTAATCTGTTGCTATCTATCTGTTTGGCTAAAAGCATTATCTTCAGTCATAATAAGAAGTATGTGTGCAGATTTATTGATTATTATAAAAAGCTTCAATTCAAATATAATCATAAATATAATTATTAACAGGCTTAATATAAGGATTTAAAGATTATTAAAAATGATTTCAGCTTAACATAATCGGACACCGAGCGGGCCAGGACACCAAGCAGGCCACATAATCAACCAACACAACATATTCATCAACCTCAACTACAAATATGCCACCAAAACAAGCAAAACAAGCAGATTCAGCAGTTCAGTAAGAAGGCTATATCTTGCTTGTCATTAAAGCAATTTAATCAGGTCAAATAAAAAGCATTCAAGTGGCTGCAAAAGCATATAATGTGAAGTGATACAGGATATCTACAACTTTGATGAGACTGGCTTTTCAATAGGATTGATAGCAACTGCAAAGATTGTTACTGGCTCTAAGATAAGGAGCTGGCCTAGAGCAATCCAATCAGGGAATCAAGAATAAGTAACTGTGATTGAAGAAGTCAATTCAGCTGGCTAAGCCCTGCCTCCAATGATTATTTTTGCAGCCCAGAATCACCAATCTAATTGGTATATAGAACTACCAAAGAGCTGGACAATTGGGACCAGTAAAAATAGCTGGACCACTGATAAGCTTGAGATGTGTTGGCTGAAGGATGTTTTTAATAAACATATTAAAGTCTATACAGCAGGGAGATATTGTCTGCTAATTCTTAATAACTATAGCAGTCATGCATCTGCTGAATTTGATCAATTCTGCACTGAGAATATGATCATTCCTCTATATCTTCTATCATATTTATTATATCTATTATAGCTGCTTGATATTGCCTGCTTTGGGCCATTGAAACATGCATATAGGCAGGGAACACAGATCTATATGCAGCATAACATCAATTATATTAACAAGAAAGATTTTATTGCAATCTATTAACAAGTGCACCTGCATGCACTGATAGCATCTAATATATATAGTGGATTTGCTGCAGGAGGCCTGGTTTTATATAAATCAGAGCAGGTGCTTGATCAGCTTTATATTTAGTTGAAAACATCTACTCTGTCAGGCATATCCCATAGCAATCAATTATCTAGCTGGACTGCTGAAACACCAAAGAATGCTAGGGAGCTGGAGAAGGAGGAAAAACTTACTAAGAATCTTTAATAACAGTATATATACAGTCCTTCTAGCCTAATTAGTGAAGCAGTTGATCAAGTGGTCAAGGGCTGCCAAATTGCAATGAATAATGCAGTGCTTTTAGAGCATGAAATCAAGCAGCTACATACAGTAAATCAACATTAAAAATGCAAGTGAGAGACAACTAGATCCTATATTGATACAGGGGATATTTTGACTGCTGAAGAAGATCAGCAGCTTGCTCAGCAAGCTGCAGAGCTGCAAGCAGAGGGGGTAGTGAAAGATAATAAATGGCCTAGAAAACATGCACCACTGCAGTGCAGCAACTGCAATATTCAAGGTCATACTAGGGTCAGCTGCCCAAACAGATAGGCAATTGTTTTATATGTATATAGCTTCAATTTAGGGGTGTTGTGGTGAGATAACTAGATATTTAATATAATAGATGTTGGTTACATGGCCTGCTCGGTGTCCTGGCCTGCTCGGTGTCTGATTACATTATTTATAATACTATATAAAAAGTATAGCATTCTAGAACAAGATATCTATAACTTTAATAAAACTGACTTCTAAATAAGTGTGGTATTTACAGTCAAGATTATTATTATTGAATCTTATTATTTTACTAGCTGTATTAGAGCTCTGCAGCTAAATAATTGCAAATAAATAACTATATAATTAATGTAACTGATTAAGCCTTATCTTTAATAACTATCTTCACTGATAAAATCTATTAATCTACATAATATCAAGATATATCATATAATTGAATAATTAATGTAAGCAAAATTGGATAGACCAATAATAAGCTATATATAATCTGATTAAAAAAATGCTTAATAAGTATATAGCAGCATAACATAACCCACAAGCAAGCCGCTCACCTAACTGAACCGCTCACCTGCTCACCCACGCAAATACTATATAGAATCCAAAGCTTTATTATTGACCTAAAACAGCAATTATTTACAAAATCAAGAATTAGAGCAATTTGGGCATCAAGTCTGTATATGCCCAACAGTATTGCAGTCACTACACCTTGGCAGAATGTATATAGGGTGCAGAAGCTGCCTCTATAGCCTAAGCAGTTATACCCTTCAGTGCCTGATTTTCATCTCAGAATTTAATTTTGTATGAGCATCTATATTTCCTGAACTAAAAGACCTCCTCTATATAATAGCTAGTTTGTTGATCAATTGTGCTTCTGCTTCTGCTTCTTATTTATAGCCTGTAGATCATAATTTTTCTTTGCAAGAATGGCAGCATTATTTATGGCCAACTGACAGCCCTTGATAAGCTGATCCAGAGCAGCATTTGTAGGGCTTGGTGAGCTCTGCATATGCTGTTTGAGTAAGGCCTTGATTGTAGTCACCTGATGCTGTAATTCAAGAATATTATGAGGTGTCTCTGACACCCAGTTGGTTAGGATACTGCCAGCATGGCTTCCAGAAGATGTAAGGGTTTTAAGCTGTATATTAAGCTGTATAAGCACCTGATCTGGGCAGAATAGCACTAATCCAGCTGCTGCTAAACTGTTTTTGATATTCTCTGATTTGAAGGCTTCTATACAAGCTTTGGAATAAGCTGTAAGGAAATCTAGCTTGTCAATATAATTAATATCAAGTCACATATTATCCTCAACTAAGTGGCTATATATGTGCTTTAGAACAGCAAAACAGCTAATATCAAGAGGCTGCAGGAGATGAGATGAATAAAGTAACATGCAAATTGATATAATATGATTTTGAGTACAGGCATAATTAAATTAAGGTGTTAAATAACTTTTATGCTTATTAAGGACCAGTATCCAATATTTTTCTTTATCTGATTATTTATATATGGAATAAACAGATTTTGAAGCCATGATATGCCAATCTCATCTGTAGTCCATCTATTAGAACTGATCTCAATCCTCCAGTTATGCAGCAAGATGTTATTTTTATATTAAGCCTGGAGTTGAGCCTTCTCTTTAAAAATGATATAAGGTGATAGTGCCCATCCTGTTGAATTGACTGATTTAATAATTATTACTCATTCCTGATTCCCAGGCTATAAAAAAGATGGATAATCAGATATCTCTGCTCTAGTAACTATCTTTACAGTGGTAATCAAGCCCATTGCAAAGCCTATCTTATCAAAATTATAGATATCATTATCAAGAATTCCATATTGTTGAATAGTGATTTATACATACTTAAATTATTTATAGATAATCTTCAGATCCTCACACTTGACATGCTCATAGTTATATCTTTGTGAATATTGCATTTTTAGGTCTTTATAGTGCTTGATAAAGTTGTAGACCCAATTCTTATCAATATGATATTGAATATTGGATAGACTTGTGCTCAGAAGAATATTGACCATATTCTGTATAGAGGCTGGCTGAGGAGCTGCTCTACACTGATTCAGAGACAATATTTATTGTAGAAGTATATCTTCTTTAGTATCAGTCAATTTATACCTATTGGCATATATATTGGTCCTGGCAACAGTGCTGTAGAGTTGGTCCTTTAGAGTAGAGAAAGGAACATCATAAAGATGTGCTGCTTTGTGAATACTCAGCAGATTCTCATGATTTTTTATGGCAGATATAGCCAATAGGATTCACCCCTCCTGATGAGCTGAATTTTTCAAATTTATATGCGCTTTTGGTGGCATGGTAGCGCATTGAATTTGATCGATTTCTGTATAGAATTCACACGGGTGGGCGGGTAAGTGGTTCGGTTGGGTGAGCAGTTTGCTTGTGGGTTACGTTATATAATTAAAAGATATTATCTACTGATTATAGATAGTTATAAAAGTTATGCAACTATAAAATTTGATTATTTCTGCAAGAAGCATCAAATCATATCTTTTTATATATTATCTTATTTATTATATCAGCTACAGTCTCTTGATGTTGGATACTTTACACTATTAAAGCAAATATATAGCCAGCAGATTTAGTCCAGCATGCACCTTGACATCAATTATATAACCCAGACTTCTTAGCTATATATCAATATACGCATATATAGGCACTATTTATATTTAATATTCAAAGTGGATTTGCTGCTACTAGCTTAGTACTTTATCAGTTAGATAGAGTGCTATCACATCTTAATATTTAATGAAAGACTGATATCAACATTATCAACTTTTTTTATAGCAATAGCTCAGCTAGCTGAACTACATAAACATCATATTTAATAAAGAATCTATAGTGTCAGATGCAGCTATAATAAAGCATCTGATTAATTATTATTTATAGAATTTATCAAGTCTGATAATTAATTAATTAGCAAAAAAAATCAGATGATAATAAATAAAGTTATCCTTCTTAAAGAAGAAGTTAAAGAGCTTCATACAGTCAATCAACATCAGAAAAGAAAGTAAGAGATAGCTAAATTCTATATTGCTGCTAAAAAACTTAATAGATGCTGAAAACTAAAAACATGCTCAGGAAGCTGAACAGATACAGATAGAGATGGTTAAGTAGCAGAATCCATGGAGAGTTTAAGAAACAGGCACTACTGTAGTGCAGCACATATGGAATAATAAAACATACAAGAATTAGGTGCTCTAAGACCTATAAATCTAATATCTAGAGTAGATAGCTTCGATTTAGGTAGTGCTGTTAGATAACTAGATTTTTTTAATATATTAGTATTGATGAGTGGGCTACTCAGTGTCTTGAGCCGCTCTGTTTAGATTATGTTATAGATTATGTTAATATAGTTGACAAGTGAGTGAGCTACACAAGCAAGTGAGCCACCTCCCCACCTATAATTGCAATATGTTCAATAGATTCAGCAACTAAAATATCAGCAATATCAAGCAATTTAACTGCTTAAAAAGAGAATAAGATTCTTCGTGCTATTTAAGCATTTTAAAGAAACTAATTTTCAAGCATTAATGCTGCTGCACAGGTATATAATGTTTTATATTCTACTTTTATCTTTCATCTTTATAAACATATTGCACATGTTGATTTCACTTTAAATAATCAAAAAATTATCACTGTTGAGGAATCTGTGCTTAAAAATATTAAATATAGATAAATATAAGCTTCTCTCTAGATCTATTGATATCCAGCAGATAGCAGATCTATTATTGACAGATTATAACAAATTAACTACTACTATTACTATTACACCGTGTACGATCAGCAGAAATTAGGTTTAAAACTTTATTAAATATATACTGAGCTTCAATCTAGATATAATTGTAAATATAATTATTAACAAACTCAGTAAAAAGATTTAAAGATTATTTATAAATGGTTCCAACATATATAAGATATTATTTAATATAATGTGGTTGATTAAGATATTTATAGCTTTCATAAAACTAGCTTTCAAATAATAGAATCTCAATCTTAAAAATTATTAGTAGCATAAATCAATCTAATTATTTAAAATCTATATGGTCAAACAATTAACAATAAACGTAATTAAATTAATTAATTTATTTAAATAAATCTTACTTCTTATAATCATACTTACAGAAAAAATGTATCAAGCTTCATAATATAAAATATATTATTAGTAAATAATTAATATCAATAAAAATTAATTGAACAAAAAATAATCAAGTAGATTTATTATTTTTGCGGGTTGAAGCAGGTTGAACCCCTTCTTTAACCTGATCTATGTGAGTTCAGGGTAGGTTAAATGTTCTGGCAATTCAAACTATTCTTTGTGTGAGTCGCTCTATAACTTAACTTTTAGCATCAAGATACTGATCATTTCTAATATAGGTTAAATTCAAGTTAGATTATTGTCTATTTAGAATTAATATTATTTAAATATAATCGTAAGCTAATTTAAATATAATTTTTGTTGCAGATTAAATGTAGATTATTTTTTTAATCTATACTTACTGCAAGTTGTTAAATTCTTAACTTTAATCTGCCTTACACAGGGTGAGTTGAGGGTCAGATCAGGGTTTATGAGGTGGTTTATCAAGTCTATAATCAACTTGATTTGCTTTAAATTAATGAGATATTTTATAAGTATATTTATACGTGTATAATTAGCAAATATCAATTATTAATTCTTGATGATTAGAAGTTATATTACTTTTAAATTTGATTAGTTCCACATTTAAATTTTGATTATTTCTTTATATATGTTATTGCACTTCTCTCATCTTTTTCAACTATTTGATAAAAAACTGCAATATACTCAGCAAGCTGATCGAATATATAAAAAATGATTGAGCGGCCAGATCTATAGTTAGTAGACATTATTACAGTGTAGCTTATATAAATTATTAAAACATACCGCTAGAATATGTTCTAACTGTCAAACAACTGATTTCTAGTACATATAAATGATTTAATTTATTTGCTGTTGTATAGCTCATTAAAAAGGTATTGCATAGTGAGAAGGTGGTCTACTTGCGTAGCTCGCTCACTTGTCAACTACATTAGTTAGGAGACAGGGAATGCAGCACTGAAAGTGCATCATCAAGACCTCAACATAGTAAGAGTAGCTTATTACCTCATTACACTATCTCATGGAATTTAATATTGAAGACAGGATCTATAAAACTTAAGGAGATAAAATAGAAATTTCCCTTCTCACTTACTAAGAATCTCTAAATTTTTTCAAGATAAGATTTATATGCTGATAATTCTCTATCTATAGTTAAAATTATAACTAAATATAATACTGAGATTGCTAAAGATGAAATAAAATATAAAAAAGCTACAAAATAAAGCTAGCTTTAATACAATTAAAAATAAACTGCATTTTTAAAGCAATTAATTTTATTATTTATTTGATGAAAGATATTACCTCTAATAAACTCTTTAAGACTAATAAACATTATCTTTTTAGATGTAATTAATAAATAGATAAAACTGCTTAAAATAGCACTCTAAAATAATCTTAAAGTAGAAACTAAATAGAAATATCTTTATCTAGTTAAAACTAAATTATAGATAAGTTAGTAACTGTCTATTGGGGCTTATAGTAAGAATCTAGAAAGTATAAGTAGCAATACTAAGTAAATAAATATTAACAGAAGATAGGTTTTAATATAAGAAATACAACATAGAAATCTATCAAATACTAATAAACTAATTAATTAACTTACAAGCTAGACTTGCAGACAGAAGACCTCTTTTAATTATTAAAAATCCAGTCGCTTATAATTTTTTAAGTCGCTAAGGTCATTAAGAGGTATAACTATAGACTATCTCAACTTTCCAATTCTTAGCATAGGATCATTGTGACTCAGCTTAACTTTTCTTCCATCGCTGCAAAATGACAGCTCGTGCACCTCCGTCGAGGTGATCGTCACTGTTATCCAAGTGGTACGAGTCACATTCCCAAATATCAACAGCAAAGTCGTCGTCACGCCATTGTTCTCTTGCAAAGGCATCAGCTAGCGTCGCCACCCGCTCAGCCTGCCATGGATCGCCACATTCAAGAACGGTGAGCTTTGTTCGTAGTCTGGACGACAATGAAAGGAGATAAGGATAGAATGTGTCCTCTTGCCTGCAAGCTGCTGTTACTGGGCCAGGAAAATCGGCAGTACCAACTCGAGGAGGTACCAAAGCAAGTTTAGGTTCATAGAGGCGGACACTACGTGCAGTAGTGCCATTCCTGAAAGCATCGGGGGAGATATACGGCGGATTAGAAATGAGGATGTCCCAATCGAGATCTCCCGAAGGCGCAGGATATCCACCTTCTCTGCGTCCTGGTGAGAAGCCACTGAGGATTTCCTCCACTCCAGGGATACCAATCCCTCTTCGACCCAGTACGTCCCCTTGTAGGAACTGGACTTCGGAAGAAGAACGATCCGATAGTAATCCAAGACGCAAGTTGTGCTCGAGATTTCTGTTGGCCAGCTTTATAGCAGCAGCACTGAGGTCAATGCCAAGGATTGTCAACTTTTCCACATGAGGAGCGAGGAGAGCGTGAAGAAGAAGAGATATGCATCCAGTGCCAGTACAGAGGTCTAATATGCGTAGCGACTTTATGCTTGGAGAAGCGTGTCGTATATCATCTAAGATCCAATTGGCAGTCCGAAAGGTGTGCGTCTCTGTTTCAGGCCTGTGTAAGAAACAGTTAGGTGCAATCTGCCACAGAGCGGGCAGATATCTTAAGCATAGCGGAATGCGCGACGAACCGTGGAATCAACACGCCTCTCCTACATAGGATTTCTAGGTCTCCAAAGGGTTGGTCACCAAGGATATACTGCAACGGTTTCCCTTTGGCTCGTTCGCGGCACATGGACCTCAGCCAGCTTCTCCATCCCGAGGTTTTGCGCTCTGAAGTCGCTCGTTGCCCACTGGATCTCTGTCTGGCATTATACAACGCCCGTTCACGCAACCAGCGGAGTTCATTTTGTGCACAGTGAAGCGAGCGACACTCTTGGAGGAGTATCGGTAGAAGAGGATCCTGCCGATGCGCTTGAATAATGATCGATGTGGGGATCCGAGGCATCGGCGGCACCGCGTCAAGGCCAAGTACCGTCTTTTCAACGGAACGGAGTAGTATATGCGCGTTCTGAAAGTTGAATTGATGTGTGTAGAAAGCTGAAAACTGAAATAAAAACTGATACGGGGTACTCCCAACTATCCCAAGCTTAGGACTTGCCCTCGGAAGACTAGTACTAGTAAGTACCCAGGACACAGAAGATTATCCCGAGGTACAGTACTCCGTACCTTAGTACCTATACAGACGAGATAAATGCATTAGATGCCTGGGCAGTTGGCTTTGCTGGGAAGGTATGAAAACAAGATAATAACCAATGGATGACTATCTTCACCGTTTACCCTGTATTATTGTCAGGGCATTGGCCTGACAGATACAAGTCAGCCCTGGTCTCGATGGTGGCGATTCATGTCTGCCACAGAAATAGAAACGCTAGGAACTGCCCTGATAATACAAGTTAAAAATTGCTACTTGGCTCTTATATCAAAGACAAAGATCAAAATTGCTGTTGCGCTTGTTGAGCCCTTCTATTGACATCAAGAATAAAAACTACTGCAGTACTGCTTGTGTAGAAGAATCCCACCACACTTCTTCTAAGCCATCCTGTGAGCTGACAGTGCCTGTTTATTTATTGGTCACGACAATGGACCGTCCAACTGACCGCGCCAATGCCTGGAGTAATATATAAACGCCTATTCTTTAAAGCACTCTGCAGCAACAAATGAGCGCTAGATTCCCTCAAAATACACAGTAATAAAATCGGGCATCACCCAATAAAAGGGAGAGCGGGGGAAGGGGTGTGGAGAGTGAGGGCGCAGGGAGGGCCGACAATTAGCTCATGAATTTTCAACCTTCAATAATTGAAGCTAGCGGACACAGATCGTGAACTAACGACAACAATATTTCTATAGTACAAATATAAGCCCAGCCCCTGCAACACCTGCTGCCAGATGCTTTGGAACGCTTGTTGCCATGAAAGCTGCCCCGGTACTGGTGGCAGTTGGAAGCGCTCCAGACAGAACGATGCCTGTCCCCGACGGTCCCCCAATCCGTGCACCGCCAATACCAACAGCGACAGTAGTGACCGGGTTTTTTACGCGGATGGCATCTGGAACGGCGTCCTCACCAGTTCCGATCTCCATAATGTTGTCGCGGGTCGAGTTAAAATTCGTATTGGCCAATGAGATTTCGTTGTTTTCAAGGTCGTAGACAACGTATGCACTACGTAGGAATGTGTCTCCCAACACTGCAATACTATCTCCAGCAGGTGCAATGCCGAAAACACATGCTGGTGTACCGTCAAGAAAAGTAGGCCTCGACCCGTCCGGATTTGTTCCTGGATCAAGGACAAGTTCATCGATGCCGACAGAAATCGAAGGCGATGAGAAAGTGAAAGAAAAGCTGATTTCCTGATTCATTAGGTCGCAGGGCACATAGCCAGTTTGACTGGAAGAGTCATAAGTGACATCAAGGTCATCATAGATTTTCGCAACGAGCGAGTCTGGAAGATAAGACAAACTGCTCCCAGAGTCAAGCAATACGGCTGCGGGAAGAGCCTCAGATGTATATGCATGACTGCTCGAGCTCGTATTTAGCGCAAGGCCGGTAAGAGCGATGATAAACTCCGCGTATTCTCCGTTCACACGTTGAATGGGCAATGTCTCCAGCTGGCCATGATACTTTTCTGTGTTCACACCACCGAAAAGAATCGAGCCTGTGTTCGCGTCCAAATCATTCAACCACAAGCTGTAGGCGTTTGATTTGATGAAGCCCTCCTTGACTAGCGCCTGAGGCAGATTGGGGTACGGAGCTTTCCCATTGCGGTTTACTTGCACCTCGTTTAGGGTGTATCCAATACCCAATACACCCTCTGTGATAAAAACCCAAGGCAGTCAGATTTTAAAATGGCATCATAGACGTAGACATAAATTGTGGAACTCACCGGGGGAGCTCGACGAATAACCAATTCCAAATTGAAAATCCGTTAGGGTCACTCCACCAATATGGAGGGAATCGGTCACATAATCACCTATAGCCGCTGATCCATCCACATATGAGATATTGAAGTCGGACGAGACATATTTGTAAGTCGACGAGGAATTGGCGTCGTAGGTCCCTGATGCAGTACAAAGATCTCTCCGTGAAGAACAAAGACGGGAGCTTGCGGAGTTGCACCACAGATCGCTGCTTCCAGTATCAATGGACAGGCGTAAATGCTGTCCTGGCGTGCCGAGAGTAATATTGCAGAAGTATAGGGTTTGCTGGTTGTGTCAATAAGATATTTAAGGTATCGATTGTCAACAACTCGAAATGCACAAGGAGCTCAACTACACATTCAAGATCGGGCGTACCTCATTGTCTAGCACTTGATCAACTGCTTTAATTCGTTTTCTTCGCCGATGATCCCTGCTCACTGGATTAGGCACGTGTTTGCGTTGGATATCCAATCCAACCACTGCTGGCTCATCACTTTTGCGGAGCAACAGAGAATCCACAGCCGGCAAGGCAAGAAATAGAGTTAGCGACAAAAGCGAAGCACCCCACATGATGCGTAGGACGACAGCCCTTTTCAGATTGTCAGTGTGGTTATCGCCTATCTGAAGGGGGCAGCGGATTGAGAAGTTCAGCGCTTATAAGGAAGCCACGCTTGAACGTGAATTTTCACTGAGACAAGAGCCACATAGTTACAAGAAACATAGAAAAAAGAAACCCACTTCAGGGGCGAAGGTCAATCAATGGTTTCCAGCCAGGAGACCATATGGGATTAAGGTGCGTTGGGCGCCATCGTCCTTTTTATCACCATGGCTGATGTCCTGTGTGGCTTAGTGGACAAAACAGATGGTCAACCCAGTCGACGTCAAGCCTTCGATCCCCACTTAGCTTCCAGGCTCGGTCAAGATACATCATCGTCGTCATCATCGCCCGTGGCTCGTGAGTCCCGACCCGCTTACAAAATCGTGGATAACGTGTGGAAAGACGCGGACGTGGGAATTACTGCAAATGGCTGAGCGGCTGCACAGTTGCTGCAATTCACGAGCAAACCAGACAGTCGGATCCTCAAAGAAAAAGTACGAAATAATTTGCAAATCTAAAGTGGCTAGAGCAGTTAATGCTGCATTTAGTGACTGAAATTCATTACATGATTTGACATCTTCCCTTCCGGCGTTGCCATTTATTGAGTTAGGTACGCAGTACGGCGAACCCTCATGAATATTCAAAATCTGAAAAGTTGGACAAAGCCATGCACACACGAATGGCTGTCTTGGATCTCATGATGCCTGCTTGCGGTACACAGGCGGGGCATATAGTCAGATTTGGTCTAACCCTGGAGTACTGTGATACTCCATTTAAGTGCAACCTTGAGCTGAACGCGTATGCAGTCTACTAGTGCCTACCTGGGTACTAGTTTGCAGAGCCTAATGTGCTCCGTGGTCTCAAGTCCGCAGAGGATGCGAAATTTTGCCCCGGCAGACCTGCCGTCCCTTCAGGTACTACGGATTGCTGCTCTAGCACAGTTGCACTCAAGTCCCAATACTATGAGTATGATAACCATAATACCAACGGTGTCCTTCACTCTGTTCCTGAGACATTTTCTGAGATGTGCGTACTGCGCTCTGTCGGAGCCGCGATGACGTGGATGGTTGACGAGGCCTTTTGCCGCACGGGCCCTCGAACACAAGCAATGGCCACTCTGAATTCTGGGACTATGTAGGCAACCCTGAACTGCTCGCTAACAAATCCGATCTTCCCGGTTTGCGGCTGAGCATCGAGCGTCTCGCACAGAGTACGGAGTTGGAAACTGAAGGCTCGATACTTTAAGTAGTATGTACCTACTCCGTACACGAGAGGAATGCCAGGTGGATATCAATGCAGTACTCTGATTTTCTACTTGTTGTATTATTACTACTTGTGCCGCTCTGTACACAGAGCTACCACGCTCTATGGTTGATCATGATTCATATTGAATAATGCGAATGTGCCAGTATGTATGTATGTACATACATAACTTACGGTAGCACGACTCTAGGCAACCTTGGAAGCTACGTGCCAACAGCTACGAGGCAGCTACTCATTATTGCTCCTCAATCCTCATTGGGTTGTTTCCTTCCGTTACGGCGTACTGCAGCTGCAGCCTCATATACATACATACACTGTAGGTTCGAAACACAATCCCCTGCGTGTGATCCAGCCTCTCGGAGTGCGGAGCACTACGGAGTACGGAGAGGTACTTGCAGGCTTGCGCCTCTACTTCATCTGCCTGGGAAAAGTGGGTCAACTAGGTGATAGTTAACCTACTCCGTAGATCTCTGTGTGTGATCTGCAGCATCTGCTTGACCTGCGCGTTCTTTCCAATAAGAGCGCCCAAGTGTAGGGCAGTACAGCCTGGCTAAGACTGGGGTTCCTTAACTCGATTTTAACAAAAACCTGTTACCAACGCTGGAAACGTTACTGCAAGAATCATCATCTGCAGCTCTCAACTTCAGAGCCATCTATTAACTGCTGGCAAGTATTCACCTAATGTACACCTGAGGAATATTGTGAGCACGAGGCGGGCCCAGAATTTCGGTTATTCCCCGCTGCACACTTGTATAGTCTAAAAGGAGAAGGTTTTTTTTTCCTCTTTTTCTCTTTTATAAACCCAAGGCAGCCTTGACTGATTTCATAGTCAAGTCGGCATTGGCCCGGGCAGTTCGAGCTCCAGAATCTGCCACGGTGTCAAGGTACCCTGTATTTTCCTCCATCAACGCGAAGTATTTTTCCCTTATCTCCTTCAGATGATGGGAGACTTTGCTGGCAACATGCTCTTTTAAAGACCGCATTGTAGTTGACTCAAATTGCAGTGCAAGTTCCTCACATGACATCTCTTCATCTTCGAAATGCCTCAATATTTCGATCAGATTGGACACTCCTGGTCGTCGGATTGGATCATAGCTGATCTTTGGTTCCGAGTCGGTTAGAGCGAGTTTGATCTTTCTATGGATCTCCTCAGACGAGTCGGTAAGTAGGATCCTCGAGCGTTCATCGGGATGAGACTTGGACATCTTTAAAGTTGGCTCTTTGAGAGACATCACTCGCTTCGCGGGAGCTGGTCGCCAATCACAAAACAGTCAGTGTCCTTCGATTTTCCAGTTGGGCCCAACATGAAAACTTACAGATCAGCGCCTCCGGAGCTGGAAAAACGGGACCGTAGATATGATTGAAGCTGTTCGCGGTATAGCGGGTGAATTCGATATGTTGTCTTTGATCCTCACCGACTGGGACATGTGTGGCTCTACATAAGATCAGTATGGAATCACGACTCATTTAGCAGTGACTGGGCTTCATGCCTGTGCACTAAGATGTCTGCTGCCTGGAGAACCGGATAAGAAAAGAGACCAAGCCTCAGTTTTGATTTTGCTGTCGAATGATCTAGGTCCGTCTCTTCAGGCAATTGAAGCTTGCTCTAGGTGAAGTCAATTCTCAGGACCACTGTGTTCTAATGCACTCCGTCAGAGTTCTCAACCAATCATTGCCGTGAAGCAACTCACCTTCCACTGGGTCATGCGAGAAAGGTAGCCCATAGAAGCCACCGTACACAGAATCCACATCAATTCAGTATGCGCAGGAACCTACACAGAGAATGCACAGTTTAAAAACTGAAGGTGACCTGAGAAAAGAGAAAGGATACATACATCGGACTGGTAGAAGATTGTAGAGCGGGCAGGGTCAAGTCCAACTGCGAGCAGCATTGCAAATGTCTGTCTTCTCTGTTGGCACAAGCGAGAAGGTTCTTGAGGAACTGTCAATGCATGGAGGTCAACAATGGAAAATATCAATTTGGTTCCCTCAGTTGCACTGTCCTGCAACCGCACCCATTCACGCAATGCCCCTAGGTAGTTCCCAAGATGTGGGATCCCTGTGGGTTGAATGCCGGAGAAAATTATTCGTTCAGACGTGGCAGGCTGTTGCGTCGTGTAAGACCTTGAGCTCTGGGGGCGAGGATTTTGCAGTTTGCCGGCCACATTAGGCCTGAAAAATAGGCTGGCCCTTCTGTGGTCGTTCAGGAAGCATCGCATATGGCGAGTTATGGAAGCTGACATCTTTGACTAGGCGCTCTATATGGAAGTATGGGTAACTGGAACCTTCATGAGACACGACCGCGATAAGACCTGATATCCTTAGGTCACGTGCATGATGTTCATCTACCTATGTAGGCATTGCCCATCGGCCGAAATAGACAACGATATCTCTGGAAGGACTGACTACCTAGTAGTTACCTATTTATATCCGTTTCGCGGATACCTTCGTAGAAACTCGCACGCCGCCAAGGCCACTATAAGTACATCATAAAGAGAAGATAATTATCGAAGGCCCCATAAGGCGCAAAATGCGTCGGTAAAGTCTGAGTTTACGAGACGAAGAGCGGACATCCAATTCCCACTTGTTTTTATGCATATTGTGTGTTCACAGGTAAATAGCAACAGAAATAATACAGTGTGCTAATAGAACACGGAGGAGGAGGGAGCCTCGCGGGTACACCTAACCCTTGCGGACTTCGGTTAAAGGGCTTTTATTGTGAGCGAATCGCTCACTATTCAAAAGATCTAATATCGATTTCTCCATTGCTGCACCTTTCCGTTGACCGAATTGTGAGAGATATGGCTCGAGAGATTCCTCCACTTTTCCAACAGCTTCATCCATTGACTTGCCGACGTCTACAAGATGCGATTGATTAGTCATGCATTCATAATACATAAAACATTGGACAAAAATATAGAAAACCAGATTATTCATACCGAGACTCTCATATTCCCAGAAATTGGCTTTCATGCCAACTCCATAAAATGCGTGCTTTCGCAGGAACGCAAGCCATACCTGCACGGCGTCAGGATGGCCATCTTTGATCTGTATCAGTCGACGGAGCGTTATTCGTTCAAAATTCTCCTGACTCTTCTTATGGACAAAGTTGCTGCGAGGCACTGTCCAGCGTTCAACAATGCGGGGCAGAGGTACTGGACCGGATACGGGAAGTTTGAGATAGTAGGCTGCGCGCACGGCGAAATCGGCGAAGAACTCAACATTTCGCACGCTGTAGGATCGAAGTTGAAGGTCACATACGGGCAAGCCGTACTCGGCTTTCCTTCGGAGCGGTCGCAGATAGATGGCCTGCACACTCCTAGGCAATCGGAATTTCTCACCAATGTCATCCAAGCGCTCGGCCCTATGGCGGATCGTCAGCCTGGAACATGTTCAGATATCCAAGGAAGGGATTCGAAAGCCCACCATTCTTTTACGCGCGGTTCCGATGGTTGCTCGGTCTTCGTTAAACTGCGTATATACCGGTCAGTACGCTGCAAATCCATGGCTACAAGATTAAGGAAGAAGTGCTAACGGAGCTGAGGAGGCTGATGTCTCGACGCCGCTGGGCGATTGGGATGCGGCATCGGGTAATGAGTCTCGTTTGCTCGGGGTCGAGAGCACCCGAGATGGCACAGACACCTTTGGGAAACAGTCAAGTCAGTCTTCAAGCAGTAACGACCTGGTTAACGGGCTTGCGTACTTTTAACCGCTTCCCTAACCCCACGACAGAGCGCGAATGCGAAGAGAACATCATATGAGTAGAGAAACCGGTATATAATGTATGAATGTGTTTAAAGACGCTATTTCCGGATGTCTGCGCACTTCTTGACCAAGCTAATAGTACAATATTCCCATTTTCTCTGCTTTCAAGTTGTCGACTTTACTCTCGTGAAGGTAAAAAGGCTGCACTGCTCTAGTGGATTATTATTGACTGACCGCCTAGATGCTCGAATTGCTAACGTCCAATAGGATGACAGCTATAACCTGCGCCAACTGGCAGAATTCTTCGGCGTCAACAAGTACAGAATAATCGGTGCCGACTGAATGCAGCCTACTTATGGCTCTTTGAAGAGTTTCCTATGACAGTCAGCTTGCTCCTATATTCATTGGATACAAACAGCGTATTCAGAGTTTGTTTTCGGCGACAACGACCACCAAGATAAAAGAGAGGGCAAGCTGGTCTAAAGCCGTAAAGTCAAATCTCATTTGTACGTGTTGCTGATGGACTAATCTGGAGATTCAAGTTAGATATTTTGTCATTGCTGCTAAAGGAGGTGCTTGGATCAGCACGGGACACCTTGTTGTCTCCAGGCGAATTCTGAGCGGTGTGTGGGGGTCTGAGTCATCGAAAAGAACTAGGTTCTCTCTGCAAAAATCTGCTTCATGACTCACTACTAGATTAGGGAGTGAACTTCTGTATAGGTAAGTTATTCGAATAATTGTCTCCACTCACGGTACGGCACTATTTATGATACTGAAATCACTATCTTATTACACGCAATTTAGCATTTACTGATCTTGGCGGCATTGAGAAGGAATCTGTTCCCTCCCCGAAGAATTTACAAACTTATGCAGGCTTTTTGGGCGGGGATACTGGAACCACTCCTTCCATTCATCTTCATGTCAAGCTATTGACTGTTGGCTGACCAGCTCCATCTACCTAGGCGGTGGATAACGGGCTGCTACTCATATCTGCGTGTACCATGACCGAGTCACCACATCATCCTTCTCCCTTTGAAAAAGCTAAGGAGGCAGTCAGGTTTCTGAGAAAAGACTTGCCGGAAGGTCTTCAAAGTCCAAAGGTTGCCATTGTCTGCGGCTCCGGACTAGGAGGCCTTGCAGATACTGTACATGGAACATTGAGAGCTGAATACGAGTATTCGGCAATACCTCATTTTCCTTGTCCTACAGGTAAGATTTTATAGAAGGCTACATATACGTTTGGAAGACGTTTTCTTACCTCTGCAGTATCTGGACATGTTGGGAAACTGGTTTTTGGATTCCTCGCACAGAACATCCCGACTGTGTTGATGGTTGGCCGCACACAGTGAGCTCTCTCCGATCACTCCGCTGCTCCCGGTCACTAAGCCAAGGCGTGCCTTAGTTACTACGAAGGTCATTCGATTGACAGCGTAACGTTTCCAATTCGAGTCTTCAAACTACTGGGAGTCGAAATCATAGTGTGTAGGTTTCATTTGATAAAGAAACCAGTTATTATTACTAACTGCCTATAATAGTGACAAATGCGTCGGGAGGTTTGAACGCGGAATATGCTGTTGGTGACATCGTGCTTCTGAACGATGTAATTCCGCTCCCTATTCACCTACTTGAGGAAGCTTTACCTGACATATTTATATAGCACATCTTCCTTTCCGGGTTGGCGGGAATACACCCATTGCGGGGACCAAACGCCGACGAATTCGGAGTCCGCTTCCCACCACTCTCCGACGCTTATGACTTGGATCTGCGTCGCTTTGTCCACAATGCATGGAAGAAGGTAATGCCTGCTGATAGTAAGCGCAGACTACATGAGGGTGTATATGCTTTTGTCAGCGGGCCAAGGTTGGTTGCTAGTCCCCGACCGCAACCTTGATCATGATTAGCTAACGAATCGCAAGCTATGAGACCAGGGCAGAATGCCGTATGTTACGGCAACTGGGTGCAGATTTGGTTGGCATGTCGACAGTGCCGGAAATCGTCGTCGCCAGGCATTGTGGAATTCGAGTGCTAGCGCTCAGCCTTGTGACAAACAAGGCTGTTCTTGCTCCAGCCCCGCGTGGAGACGACCATCTTATTCAAAACTCCACTGCAAGTGAGCTTGGCATCATTTTGGAAGAAGGAAAAGCCGATCATGAAGAGGTTCTGGAAGCCGGGCGTCTCGCATCTGTTGACATGCAGGTAAGCCCGCGACGACAGCTATGTCGGCTTCTGTATCGAGGATCTGGTGGCTGACTTGAACAGAGATTGGTTGAACAGGCCATTGCAGATATCTTTGAGCGTAGCAACAAGCAATGAAATCACGCTCTCTGATATCATACGCTCCAATGGCAGCGCGAGTGATGCCGCCCATACAATGATTTTCCTGCCTTCTGGAACCCGGTGACTGAGTCGTCACAAAGGTGTGTGGATTAGAATTCGTAGTTTGAAGTGAGCTGTATACTTCAACTGGCTTGGCGTCTCCGACTCCTCTTTGCGCGCAAGTTCTTGTAATAGGCTTTCCTACCACTCGCTTTTGAGGCTTGGATCTCCATATACTTAGCTTTAAAGCGTCCAGAATCTTGCTCAATAGCCATCGTCTCTTCAACAAACGTGCTTTTGCGGTCCTTCTTTGCAATACGGGCACTGAAAAATTCAGTAGGGCCTTGAATCACAGTCCCAACTTGAGAAAATTCTGGAGGTTTTGCCTTTCCATTCTCTTTCTTGTAATGTCTCTTGGGATCAAGGACAGGACGCATTCGAAGTAATTGTAGATCTCTCTTGAGCTCTGGGGTCAACTCGGTCTTGGGGAGATCGAACCAATTGCTACCTGCAGTTTGCTTATCCTGTGCGGTGCTCATCATCAGCAACGATCCTAATAGTCCTGATTTGTTCCAAGAGGAGAGGAATGCATAAAGATGTTCAGAGTAACTATGAATATGACAGAACTCTCATGAATGCAGGGCAACCCAAAACGGGTTGGTATAACTGCATCGAGCGCTAACGCGTTTGGATAATTTTCCTCATGACAGCCTGCAAAATAACACACAAGGAAATTGGGGAACTAACTTTACGTTTGGAGGTCAATGAGGTGACACCCTCTACGGGGCGAGGCACGCTCGACAGCTCTTTCTGGGCTGGGATGATACGCGATGAGTCGATGGTAGCAACATCATCCTGCTGACGGACATAAGGTTGCAAGGAATAGACAGAGGAGAGTTTCGGAATTCTGGATTTTAAGGGCCCGTAAGCGGAGATCTCTCAAGAGAGCCAGTACATACATTATCTTACCCCGACATCGCAGACTTAGAACCGAAATTTCCTGACGCTTCTGAGCGGTCAAGTATTTCAGAATCTCCAGATTGAGGAACCCGCAATCTGTCTTCAGCTTCTAGTAGGAGCTGCTGAATCTGATCATCTGTGAGGTCCTCATCGCCTTGCTGTTGTCGCGCGTTAATTATGTCACAAGTCGACATTGACATGCCCTTGTTCTGCTGCTGAATGGAACGCGTCAAAAAAAGTAAATGACAAGGCTACAGATGATGTAGACAGTTTGCAAGCTCTGCCGGAAAGGGAATAAAAATTAGAAAACTAGGGGATGTGCCAGGTTGCCTCGCGGATGATAATACTTTTGTGTAGCCGAGAAGAAATTTCTCTTGTGGAGCGCAAGTTCGTCTTCGGGACGTACGGCCCGACCTCCCGAGGTCACCTGAGTACTAGTAGGTATAGTAAGTTAGTAACTACCTTAGGTTTGGCCCGGGCTTCCCATCCTACCTAGGTACTACCTAGGTAGGTTAGTACTCCGAAGTCCGTACTACTCCGTCACGGTACTACTACACAGTACTACCTGAAGGTGCCAGGTACTCCGTAGGTACCACTACAAATGCAGTAATGAATCGGCAGGCATGTTCATTGCCTATTGCGTAAGGGTGGTCTTAATAATTCACAGGATAGAGTCCAATTCTAGTGGATCACTGTCCTGCTAGTATCTTCACTTAGTTCACAGTAGGCACATCACCACTTGTCAATTGAATGGGCGTCAATTTTGGGTACTGTTTTGGGAGCTCCAGAGTTTTTTTTTTTTTTTTTTTTTTTTTTTTTTTTTTTTTTGGGTTGCTTATGCACTACGTATTATGTACGAATAAATAGGCAAGTAGTAGCAGTATGCATCTACGTTGCTTTCAGAGGGAACAACTACTGAAGTATGTACGATGATCGGTAGCGGTCTGTGTGTGCCCACGGGCTTCCGATAAAACTCTTACCTTTGTATGGAGTACTTTGCACCCATGCAGCCACCTGGCCTTCATGGAAGCTGCCCTCGTCGCTACAAACATCTCATAAGCAGGACCATCTTGCAGTTATTTTGTTGAACTTGAACAAAATATCTACTCGGTACTGTTCTCTGTTTCTGCTCTCGCACCTCGCAGGCGGGCTGCGGCAAGCTGTAGGTTGTTGGAGCGTAGGCTCCGTCTAGAGTGCGACAGCGGCTTTCTCTCTGCTCAACCATGAGTATAGCACTGTTACAGACCCTCATTGGCTGACACGCCTGCCGATTCTATAGAGGCGAGGTATCATCGCCTATCTATATAACCAGTGTAATCCACATGCAGAAAAAAAGGTAGACAATAGTACGGAGCCGCCGTTCTTTGTCCCTTGCCACCGACCTCACATGCAGTCGGGAGCCGTCTTCTCCCGATACCCGCAAACGTCAGAGCAACACTTGGCATGCTTTTGCTGTGTTGGTGTCTTGCACCTGCAGCGCGTTATTGCTAGCTTCCTGTACTCCCATCGTGCAACCACCAGCAGGATCTCGTCTTATCACGTTGTCGTCAATAAAGCTTTTTGTTCGTCTAATTTGACTTTCTATCGTCCGTTTTTTGTCCCTACCCGCCCACCGGCGTCGCACACCGCGTAGCCTCCCCTCGAACAGAGTACTGGGGCTCGCCCGAGTCAACCACCACACCATCGCGCGATCATATCGGATTCAACAGCTTTGGCCCCCTTCTACTTACTGCCGGCTGCCTGCATTCTTCGGCTTAACCACTTGGAGGGGCGGTGATCCTTTCTTGTTTTTTAACCGTGTCCGCGTGCGGCGTCGAGAGAGCGATGGAACAAACTCAGCAAGGCGCTGGACAACAGCAGAACCGACAGCAACCTGTCTATGATATCAGAAATGGCGGCCATTATGGTTTGCTCTCCTTGCTTTTCTTAGTGGAAGACCCTGATTCATGGCGTTTAATGTCTTTAAACAAGAGCCAAGATTACGAATAGATGCTGATACTTTCTGTTCACTTACAGGTGCGAGCGCAGCGGTACGTGATATTTTTTTAACCCTCTAAAGACGGTGAATAAAGCGAAATTGCGTTTCGCTTGTTTTATCTGACGGTACTATCACGATACTGACGACAATGTCAACTTTAGCTTTCTGCGCAAGGGTATGCGCCAGTCGCGGAATTATATACTGGGACTTGGGCAAATGTGAGCTTTCTATCTTTTCTTGACCATGCACACCCATCTTTCATTTATTGTGACAGCAAAGACATAAAAAGAGGACAAGGATTCTGATTCCAGTCTTAATTCCAGGTGAATCAAGGACTAACGGGCACTTCTCGCGACATCCTGGCCACATATTGGCAACACACTATTAATCATCTTGAATCGGATAACCATGACTACAAAATCCATCAACTGCCCCTGGCACGCATAAAGAAAGTGATGAAGGCTGACCCGGAGGTAAAAATGATTTCTGCGGAGGCGCCTATCCTGTTTGCCAAGGGATGCGATATCTTCATTACAGAGTTGACTATGCGAGCGTGGATCCATGCCGAAGACAACAAGCGACGGACTCTCCAGCGGTCAGATATTGCGGCAGCCCTCTCCAAGTCTGACATGTTCGATTTTCTAATCGATATAGTACCACGTGAGGAGGCCACATCGCATGCAAAACGATCCAGCCAGACCACTGGGGCTACCGCGACTTCCGCGGCTTCCACCAATACAGGATCAGGTCAACTCCCGCCTTCTCAGCCTAGCGTTCAACATACGCAACATCACATGGCTCCGCCAGACTATGGGTCGTTGGGGCAACACGCAATGCCACAGGAGCAGGATTATCGACCTCAACCAGCGATGTACCCTGGAACGGTGCAGTCTGATCCAGCTGCGGCATATGGGCAACCTCAGCCACAGATGTTTGAAGGGATGTATGCTGCATACCCGCACATACCGCCGCAACAGGTATGACTCCACCTATTCTCATGCGAATATCTTTTGTCTCGAATCTGCAATTCGATTTGCCCCGAACCTTCTATTTTGGCACAGTGACTAACCAAAATTCATTCCGCTGAAAAGTGAGCGACGCAGATGTGTTCAGTTGGTTAGCGCTCTCAAACGACAACGCATCACCTAGCTCACTACGGTAGGCATGATAGCGGTGAGGCTGATGTTGATGCAATGGGCGAAAGGAATTATGAAGTTGTTGACGAGAAGCAGCATTTGAAGATTTCGATGTTTTAATGGCCTGAGATTAGCAAGTCGGGTGAATAACACTTATTATTACCAATTCGGGCTGCTTTAGCCTCGAACGAAAAAGCAGTAATACGTTATTCTAAGCGCTTCACTCCGATAAGCTGTTCTCCCCTAAGATTTCATTCCGAACCTAGAAGACAGCGCTGCAAATTTATCCGTTTTTGCAGGGCTTTGAACAGTGCGTGTTAACCTAGATGATTGTTAGCGAAGACATGTAACTCCTTCGAGCACCAGGACGTACTTTTCCAATAAAATAGGACCATTTATGGCATCTACACGTCCATACTTCTTGTTCCGTATTGAGATGTCGTAGAATTCATCTGTATTCTCTGCCTGCATCAGATGCACCGTCTGCTGGAGCTCATCAAGGTTTTCTCGCAGGATCGGCACACCAAGGCTGTCGACGAATTTCGTAAGATATTCGACATCCTTCGCTAGCGCTGCAACCCCATTCGGGTTAATTTTTTTGACCTCTGGAGAAAGGGGCAGCGCCTATAATGTCGAGTTAGCATTCTATAAGCACAATCTCCACATGGGAGGCACCCATACAAGGATCATGTTGGCAGCATGACTTAGTGCGTCGAAATAAATGAGCTCCTTGATTTCTGTTGGTAGGCCAAGCAAGGTCGAGTTCATTATATTCGACAAAAACCGAGTGAGCGTCTGCATATAGTTACTGGGCTCTGTCGGTTGCGTAGGTGCCATCCAGTCGTATTCTGCAGTTTCAATGAGATCATCGATTTTCGAGTTGACCACTTCGAAGATACGTTTCTCAGCAGCTTTTTTGTTACTTCTGAACTTCTCTGTTGCGTTTAAAGTTATCGGCCCTGCTGTCGAGTTTTGTGATCGTGCGGCCGCAAGAAGAACCTCAAGTTCCCGGCAGGCTAACTCGAAATGCTCCAGATTTATGAGTATCTGAACTATCTGGCCCAAATATTGAGAGCTAAGACGTTCGACAAGAGTTTCACAGACTTTGTCTGAAAGAAGTTCATCCAAGGCCTGGTCTTTGTCAATGCTTGCAGTTAAACGTATCCCATAATCGAGCACTCACATTCTTCAATGTCTCGTCGATTACATCGGGATGCGGGAAATCGTCATTGGAAAAGAAATAGAATTGGTTCAAGAAATTCCGGATGTCGATGCAACACAACGGATACATTTGCGAGAATGGTAGTACGCAAGGGAAACTAAGACATTAGCATGGAATGAACTGGTATGTAAAAGGGTAATACACTAACACTTGCTCTTCTCGTGGTTTCTCAGGCGTATACCAACTGACGTTGAGAACCTTATCAAACTCCTCAAGATTCTGGATTGGCATGGGCATGTAATCGTCTGTAGATACAATCTGCATTATTTATCAGTACCAAAAGTCGTAACAAGGAAGACTCTAATCTCACTTCCTGGAAATCATCACTGAACCGCTTTTTAAGCAGCTCAGCATATTTCTCGAACAGGGTTAACAGGAGATTGTCAAAAACGCCAACTGGAAAATTCCATGTCTGTTAATGGGTTGTGAGTTTTTATTCTTGTACATAGGTCTAGGAATGAGAGTTACTCACGTCCATAGCTTGCATAAATAATGCAATGAGATTTTTGATTTTTAAAAGACTCTCCGCGTTATCAACTTCGTGGAGTGCTTTAGAGATTAAGCTGACAGCGGTTTGACACATTGAATCCCAGAGCTCGTCAACCTATTTGCACCACATGTGTGAGCATGATTCTGCTCATCCAGGGAGAGTATGATAAGAGATGGGCGGGTTGTGACATACATCAACAGGAGACCTCAAGTCCGGGACCTTTTTCATCGTCGACCGTTCCACGATAGCAAAACCCGTCATCTCCTCAAGTAAAGTATGTAAGCTGGCACCATCTTCGTCGACGAGGGTTATAGATGACGGAAGTAAGAGTTCCTTCTGCCGTCTTCTCGTGTTTGCATATTCAACCCTGAATTTCTCCATCTGACCAAGCGACTGGTGGATATGTAGGCATTCAAACAGCGGAGTGAAGTCAACCTGAAGTTCATCATTTTGAAGCAAATCATATTCCTCGTGCTCATCCGAAACAAGCTCAATCGCAGAGTTTAGCTTGAATTGTCCAAGATAGGGAATCTTTTCTGCTCTCTCTTTCTGTCTCGTCTTTCGGAGGTCTGTGTGGTAGAGCGCTATCTCTCCAAGATACTGCGACATCTCACGAATGCGATAGAGCCATGTATTCAAATCTGACATGACCGCTTCAGCGATAGCTCTCTGTGTTGCAGGGACAGACCGCTGGATCATTTCAGCGATTTTGTACTGCGTCACACCCTTCAGATGGACATTCTGCAACTCGTCGAGAGCTCGCAGTGCAGCATAATGATTCTTTTTCGCCAGGAGATCATGCACCTGATTTGCCAGGCGCAAAACTTCGAGACAGTCCTGCAGAGCGCGGGATGTCTCATCAATGTTTTGCCGGTGTCTTCGTGATTCTACTAAAGCCTTCTTCTGCTCGGCTAGTCGTTCTGTACTCGCTTGTATGGACTGATTGAGGTCCAGTATCTCTGAGGTCAAACTGACGGTCCCTTCCCGGATACGAAGAAGCTGGTTGACTGAGGTGACGAACTCCTGGTGATTCGTACTACACATACTCTCTATCTCGGCTTCCTTCTCTTCTGCAAACTTCGATAACGATTGTAGCAGTTGCGAGGTACGATTTCCATAGCTATAATCTCGAATGGAAGGGATTAATTGGTCAAGGTAGTCTGTATCGGACGGCGAGATGATAATCTGTATCAAAGCAAGCAGTTAGATTTTGACACCACATTGCCAGAGAAAATCGCCTGCTACTGACCTGGTTTAGGACATATGAAGGGTCGTTGCGAACAGGAACTGCGGAAGGCATTTTGAAAACTATTGCGTATTGAAAAAGAGGTCAGGAGAAAAGGCGGTGCCGATAGGACGGCAATGAAGCTCGATGATCCGATTTCTACTGTACTGCAATGATCGACCAATCAGAGAGGAATCAGATTATCAGTTTCCAATTTGATTCAACCGCGTAGTGCATAGGTGGCCTCCAGGGCTGAGCCAGTTGCTTGGAAATGGTACTCCGTAGAGTTGGTTCCGGTGGCGGCAAGAGGAACCAAGGGGACGTCAAATAACAGAATGGGCTTTCAAAGTTAAAATCCAAGAAATAACCCTGAAAATGATAATTACCTAGGTGCCTTGCGCAGGTAGGTAAGTCTAACTGCCTGATAAACGATTAGTAAATAACCATCGCTCTTTACTCCGTACGGGGCACGGAGTAGGCTGGTTGCATGTTGTTGTTAGGCAATTATTATTAAGGACAGGGCACACTTATGTAACCTACTAAGGGAGGTAGGTAAGGAGCTAGCGTGACACTAAGCACTTCCACCTTAGCCAGTCAGTGTACGGAGTACGGAGTAGTAGGTACAGTACAGCATGACCAAAAAATGCCGGTGCAGTTTTATTTCTGCCTTGGTGCCTTTGAGGCTATTGAAATACCCACAGTACACGGAGATCTAGAGGCCTGGGGATTTCATCATTCCACCTTCCTAACCAGCCTGCGAACCAGGAAGGAAAGGAAGCAACTCAACAACGAACACCACGGTCTTCGATTGTCCTTGTGAAATTTATTCAAACCTCAAATGCCTTGCTCCCACTTTGACTTCTAATTCGGCAGCCGTCAACTGCAGCCTATCCGTACAAGAAATTGAGGCTCCCAGCTCCACACTTCATGCTTCTCCTGATGGCACCCATCTAATCTAAGGCTTTGCTTTTTCCGTGTTACTTTTTAGTCATACTTTCCTTGTTCCTTCTGATACCCCTTCTACGTGCAGAAGTGATTGTCATTTCCCTTATGAGAACCATTGATAGTCTTACGATACCCTCTTTCTGTCATGCAATTTATTACACTCCAGAAGGGTTTCAAAAGAAAGTAAGCTTGACTACAGCTCAATGGAATCCTATTTTTCTGTTTCATACTCAGTTGTTTGTAATGTTACATTACAGCAGTGGGTGTTGTCTAATTATTATGCCTGATGTTCTGGTGTGCTTGACCTGTGTGATTAACCATTGATACCTGCTTTGGTGTATGAGACCTTAAGGTTAGCAGAGCGGGTGTGGAAGTTGGAAGCCTGTCTTGTGGAGTGTGGTCTGCATTTCTAGATATGTCCAGGTATGGACCAGGACATATTCTGCGATATAGGGCTCTATTGAAACTGCAAGAAATACCTGTTTATACATCCTTATATGCCTAAGAAACCGTTGCTTAGCTTGACTAAGAGCAGATTCTATTGCGGCATCAACCGGGCCTCTTCTTTCTGACCTCTTGCTTCAGAAGTGAAGACAAGGAGCACTGTCAACTCTGCTTTGCAGATGTAGACTGTCCGTTTCCCTCCCCTCCCAGTCACTGGGCAGCCCATCGCCTTCACCCCGCTCCGCTCTGGACTCACAGACTGGGACAGTGGATGTGACCGCTGCCTGGCTCACGTAACAGTGCAACGTAACGGCGGCGTCTGGTCCCAGGCTTCTTCTCTCACTTGCTCACTCTTCCCAGTTTCCATGTGTTTCCTGACATAAACAACTTTTCTTGGAGTCTCTCCTTTCTCTCCCCTCTTCATTCTTCTTTTCGCCTACTCCTTCAGTTGCTCCAAGAACATCGCTTTTCTTCTCGTTTTCAGTCAGGAATTACTCTATCGTCTGTTGAGTATATCTCAGCCTGCCTTTTCCTTCCTATTTGCTCCAGCGGTGGGATTACAGCCACTGGCCCTCGGTCTTTCGTCTTTTGTACTGTTCTTTCGATCTCTATAGGAGATTCAAATCATCACCCGGCAGGATGAGGGTCAATGATTCTTCCCACCTAACCAGTAGTCCTCACTCTTCGAACGGGGCTGTATCTCGCCATGGTTCCCCGGATACCAAACTTACCGCGTTCTCCCCCGAGGACGTGCGATCCAAGGGTCACACTGAGTCCATCATCGACGCCCCGGGGAATGACGAGGACCTTCGCGGATTCTATCCTGCGTAATTATTAGAGAGTCTCATCTGGCTGTTCATTCTAAACCTGCTAACTGTATTCAGGACTGGGCCCGATCCATTTCTCGCACCGCCTGGCTCCTCTGGTCGCGTCCAGCTCTCGCCAACAGCGTCCAGCTTTACGCCTGTCGGTATGAACGCCCCTGTGACTGGTGGCGGTTCTGCTTGCCCTTCAGCTTCCACCATCTCTGGAGTGGGCTATCTCGCTGCTAACTCTGAGCCTGATACTCACACACTTGGGAACGAGTATATCAAGCTTCCCGACCAGAATGCGTCGGACTTTGGTCCGATCGGGAAAACGAGATTCGTCAAGGAAGGCTTGTCTCCATCACCAATTACTATCGGCCAGTATGACTGTGACAGACGCAGTCGCGCTTTTGTCATTGAAGATGTCCCGACCAGCCTGTCCTATTTGACTTTGGCAGGGTTTTTCAATGTAAGTATTTCTCGTGTGGTTTTTGAATAACTTTATTATATCATGCTGCTGACATCAAAAGCGTCGCGAGTTTGGCACTCTTAAGGGTCCTATACTTTCCGATCTTAATTCCAAGGGTAAGATCTACGTTGCCTTTACCGACAGCCGTGAGGCAAAGAATGCGATGGAGAAGATACAGCATCTTCGTCCTGAGTGGCGTGTCCTTCCCCTTACAGCCAAGGAATACGCACAGCATTCTGAGACCTCAATTCCTGGCCAGACATCGGACTTTGAGGGTCAGATATTCGTTTCCGTCTATTACGATAGCCGCAACCCGAGCCTCGACGAGAATGCCATTGCTCGTTCGGTCAAGGATCTGGCAGAAACATTCGGTGATGTTAAGACCTTCAATACCTTACCTACCGGACAGGAGAACGTCAGTGATTTCCACGTTGAATTTTTCGATACCCGCGACGCTGAAAACGCTGTAACCACTCTCAACGGAACTTCTGTTGACGTAAGTTATTAGAGTACATCTTTTCTGACACGCCTTGTCTGGTAGCTGATCCGAAGCCGCAAGAACTGTATTCTCGAGGTAAAACATTACAAGCCAGATGTGGAGAGTCCCTCGGACGCCCGCTGCGCAGGTTCTTCTCCATTGAAAGGGCCCTCTCCTCATCACAAGACTCCATATGGTCGTTTATACGCTTCTGCTTCGTTCGCTGGAATCACTCACAGCCCCTATCTTGAACTGAGCCCTACTGGTCGCTCAACTGTCCCTCGCGGTGAACGCGTCGGTCTCATGGATTGGTTGTCGAAGTCCGAAGAGAGACTCGTTTTCCCACCTCGGCGGGAATTCAATCGCTATTCCGATCCACGTTCGAGTAACCAAAACTTCGTCGATACCGAACGGATTCGCCGTGGTCTGGATGTCCGCACCACGGTTCGTTCTTTGCATTATCATAATGGAAAATGCTAGCCACTAATAATGGTCGTGCAGATCATGCTTCGTAACATTCCAAACAAAATTGACCAGGTAAATCCAATCTATAACGCAGGGTAAAACCGGCGAGATGTCTGATTTCGTTAGGCTATGCTCAAGGAAATTGTCGACGAAACGAGCCATGGGAAGTATGATTTCATGTATCTGCGCATTGGTACGATGATCCAAGATGACAGCCCCAAGTAAATGGAAATTCTGGCTAACATGATACTATGTAGACTTTGCGAATAACTGCAAGTTGGTAGCCTTCCCCGCAAGTGCATGCCCCAATGCTAATAAGGACTGCCGAGTTAGCGTCGGTTATGCTTTCATCAACTTCGAAGATGTGAGTCTCATGACTTATTGGTACTTGAAGTCTTATTCTGACGCCTCACAAGCCGATCGACATAATCGATGTGAGCTGGTATGATCCATTTTCCCGAGCTGGTGGACTAACCAGCGTCTAGTTTGTCAACGCGCGAGCTGGTCGTACCTGGTACGAGTGATATCTGGAATTCATACTTCCTCCCACAGCTGACAGCTATGTAAAGGAATTGCTTCAACAGTGACAAAGTAGCGGAGGTATCGTATGCCAGTGAGTATTACATTGCGCCCTGCACTACCTGCGTCATGTTCTGAGTTTTGCGCGTAGCCATTCAAGGGAAGGATTGCCTGGTACAGAAATTTCGGAACAGCTCTGTGATGCTAGAACATCCTTCTTTCCGTCCAAAGGTGACTTCTTTCTTGGTTTGTTCGCTAGGAAAAGATTCCTAAATCTTGGCAGATCTTCCATACTGGTACTGGCCCGCTCGCGGGCACTGAGGATCGGTTCCCTGGACCAGACAATCCTTCTAAGATGCGTCGCAGTGTCGAGAACGCTGAGCACGTTGGTGAGTGGTTAATATATACCATATTAGCGGCTCTCTTAACTCAGAGACTCTTTTTTTTGCTAGGTCTATTTGCGCCACGGGTTGGTCAGCAGTACCGTGACGAGCAACGCCGCCGCCGTTCTCAGTATGATCGTGGAACGACCGCTGCCGAGCGCGAAATTGTCTATGTTCGGACCTGCACTCCGAGACGTTCGGCTGCAATGAACGGCTTTAGAAGCGCTCCATGCACCCTTCCCTCCATGAAGTCATGGTGTGATCCGCAGATCTCTCCATGCGGTCCCAGGTCTTCCTAAGCCTTGAAGCTCGAATGCATTTATGACGAGAATTGACGAACTTTCAATCTCGTATAATTGGGGGAAGGAACCTAGCCGCTAAGCTGAATAATTCTTCAAACGGCTGGTTCACTGTTTGTCTCCATTTGATGGCGTTACATGTCTTTGTTTTCTCGTTTAGATCACAATAAGTACGTTGGGAGGCAGCCAAACTGTTTGAGCCATGTCAGGAAGCCATTCTATGCCCTGGTCGGCTTGGCTATGGTGTGTCAGATTGAGTCTAATAGTTGGGTTCAACTCAGTTTGGAAGCGCTATTCCAAAGAATCTAGGTGTCTTCTTCCTAGCAGGGCTGTCTTGAGCATCTTTTTTCTTTTCTTTCTCAGAGATAATCTGTGTCTCATGTAGAGACACCAATTGTAACTTACTTTTACCTATGCATGACCAAGTCTAGTGCTTCTTATCCCATCTTTAACTGGCAGGTATGCCTTCTTCTATGCCGGGCAGGAAAATAGGTAGGTGCGTATGTAGGTACCTGCATAGGTAATGAAAATCAACTTCTTAAATCCACCTAGGCGATAGAAATAGAGATAGATCGTTGAATTCTCTTATGTAGTTGTAGGAGGAGGTGGAGGAGCAGGTATTGCAACCATACTCTCAGCAAAAGCTCGGAGAACAGAACCTTCGCGCAACTCGGGTAACAACCCTCCTAGTAGAGCCTGGAGGATGTACTCTTGTATGCAGTACGGAGTACTCGGTGTGCTGTAGCAGGATCCAGGTAGGGACACCTTATGCTAATAGCTTGTTCTACTCAGAAGTGGACCATGAGGCTCATGCCCTACACTCTACTCCGCATCTGTGTAAAAATTAGTTCTTCTTATTCCTTTGAGGCGCAAACGAGGATTCTATTTGTCTGTTAGATAATTACAATATGTGAATTTGTTATAACTTCAATTTTGTGTCTCAAGGATGGTGTACCCTGATTAGTAAGGTAGGTCCACAGGTCCCAGTCTCCTACTAGTAGATCTGGTCCTGTAGATCATGCCGTAGAGGTAGTTTCCGTACCAAGCTTTCAAAAAGAGCACCAGGGACCTTTGACCTCGCCGGAATTACATGCAAGTTCGAAACAACTTGACCTGCTACAAAGCTCTCCTGCGAAGTATTCCTGTTGTCCGTTTATTTTCTATCATATTCGGAATTCCGAAGATAGAGCAAAAAAAAGTTTGCATTTCGAGAAAGGGGAACTGTTTTCGCCTCTCTGGCGTCATCTGATTCATCACAAATGGACGTTGATGAGATTCGCACCATACATGCCATGCTCCATCTGATTTTCCATCGAAATAAGAATCAACATGGGAAATCCAAGTGGTGGAGATGGTTTTCTATGCTAAAACGCTCAGCTTTTAATATTCTTCTGGCACTCGAGCACAAACAAAGATATGGTCAAAACGAAAACTTCATCAAGTACGAGAGATATCTTGAGAAGCACCTAATTCCAAGATGTTATTTGTATGTTCAACCAAAGACCCTTTCTTTCAACCGTTTTGTCCCTACAACTCCGCTATTGAATTCATATTTGTTCTCCACGCCGACTGACTTTCCCCCTAGTGCGTTCTCGACCGTTGTAGCAGACGGACAATTCTCTACTCTCGGTATCGTACTTCTGGCCGTCCTATCTCGCTTTGCAAGATTAATCGGGATCCAAGTGGAGGCTTCAGATTATTCGTTCGAGGGAGGTGACGCTACGGCATTGCCTAAGGTTGCCACCGCCAACAGCGAGGATCTAGGCGAAGTCGTTCGTCGGACAAGTGATTCCCAAGTACCCGCTGTCCAATCTAACCTACACGAATATTCTAATCCAAGAATCAAGATTGCCGAGATTTCCAAAAGAAAGAAACATAAGTTCGAGGATCAGGTCCCAGGCGTAACCGCACTACATGAAGAAACCGAAAGCTCGAAGAGGCGACGGAAAGCAAACGCCATCGACGATATCTTCAATGCCGTACTTTGAAAATATGGGCTTCGATATTCCTCACTCCAGGCGCATCCTTTGATAATGCGGGAGGCTTGTGTAGATACTATGGACACGAGTACATTGTGCTCTCTTTGATTCTGAGTGGGAGTTTCTTAAGACAGCCACAAGAGAACCTCTCCCAAAACATTTATCACGATGTGATGTGCTCCAGCCCATGCAATGCTATAGAGAAATTTGGGTGAAAAGACAGTCCAGATGAAGAGATGTGTTCTTAAGGCCGTACACGCTACCATCACAGACAACAAAGCCATTGTGACATGGAACGTCAGAAGGGCCAGATGGTTCTGCTTATCCGTCCCGTTCCAGCTTGAGCGAAGAAGGTATGTCATAGATACCCACCATATTGGACCAGCCCAGTTGCTCACGAATGTTAGAATTCCAACAGGAATAACATTATAGCTGGCGAAACCATTGTAAGCGCTCGAGAGGTCAATCGAGGAAATGGCGTTCGATCCACCGAAAGCGAAAAATGTCATGTACTGAGAGAGTAAGGATGTGATAGTGACCTCAATAGCGGTAAGACTCATTGAAGCAAGAATGAACTCCTGCACTCTAAAAACCAAGAACAGCGGGATGTTGGTCGACCTCGACTGTGTCATAAGAAATAAAGTCAAGGTTTCGTGAAAAACATTTGGTGGTCCTATGGCACAAATGTCAGCATCTGGTTAGTTAAAATAGGGTTTCTGATTACCTCTTTTCACAGGACTTCGTCTCCTTTTCAAGTTCATATAGCCTGAAAATGACACAATGGCGGCAATTCCAAAGAAAACGAGCCTCGCATGTGTGATTAATGAAACGCTGTAGAGAATATCTCCGACAGGCCTCAGTATCGAGGAACGGCCAAGAAGTTCGGGAGAGTCTGCTGCTGTAAAGGCCAGCTTGAAGGTGAAAGCTACGCCTGTAACAATGACAGATATCAAACTCCAAAGTATCGCCTGTCCAGAGGTGTACAAGCAGATTACAATTCGCCGGCATGTCTCAGAATATGCCAGGAAAACTAGAACCCACAGCAAGTCTTGATGATGAAGCAGGAAGTCTCGTGCAATATCAGGTTCACCTGAAAACTTCTGGCCGGTCTGGTTCCAGCGTCTCATGACTCGGTAAAGTATTGCGAGCACGACTGCTCTCATTTTGGCGTATGGCACTCTCGCTGAATGACAGTTTGTCCTGTTTTCAAAATTCTTAGAGCTGCAGTAGAATTCCAAGGCTGGCTCGCTTACGATTTCACATGTAGATAGAAGGTCCACCCAGTCAGAATCCAGTACCAGAACTGCTGCTCTTCCTCGACATAGCTACTTGCGAACATCATGCCACTATAGCTCGTCACACAGATGGCTAAGAAGACACCAGGATATCCTGATTTCGAAATTGGACGATAAGCTGCTGAAAGGGCGAACAGAACAGCGATGCAAGCGATAAGTGAACCTAGGTAAAGCCTAGCAATGTCATAATTGCTAGCAGTGCTGCTCATAACTTTCTGCGCGGTTCGTGAGAATCGGAGAAGAGCCGGTTCGATCTCCGGTTGGGTGTGATTGGTATTCTTAGATTCCTCAAGGAGACTCGAGACAGCGTACCAAGCACACTCGAGCTGCTCAATATGGGTCAATGCCGGGGAGTTGCATCGATGAGGTGGTGGTCTTGTATCGAACGCATGCCCTGGGAATGTCGCCTTGACAAGTTCAAGTATCTGCATGGAGTTTTCTAAGAGAATATGTGCCCTCTCAGAGCCTGAAACAGTCACATTCAGCTTAAGAGTCCCTTATCTTTCGCTCCCATTGAAAGCTGAAATCCCTTACCATGGTCCCACATCGTGAGAAATTCCGGGATGAATACACCCAAATTATTCAGAGGAATCGGCACTCCGAGAAGTCCCGCGACTGTCGGTGTGATATCCGATTGTTCAACAGTGCGATAGTATCTGAACTCCTCTGAGGCTTCCACGGGGGAATCGTTGTGCATTTGCTTGCCCTGAAACTTTGGCGATATGAATATAAGGGCAGGTGCAGTCTCTCCCGCGGAAGAACCACCATGGTTTCCTGAATCATTCATACCGTGATCCCCGCATAGAACAAAAAGTGCCGATTGAAGATGCCCTTGTGTTTCCATGGCCGAGTATATATTTTCCACAACAGTATCCATTTCGCGTTGCTTTGGTATCATATGTGGACTTTATATAGGTCAGGTAAACGAAAAAAGCCTATATGTAGACCGATTCGAGTCATACCTCGTGGGGCCGGCTTTATGACCGATATGGTCAAGACCAAGGTAATGCAGGATCATAGCAGTCCAATCGTCCTTCAAGAGTTCTTCAGGAACATGGCGTGTCACGTTATTATCTACTTCTACAAAATCCTGGAGTAATAAGACTTAGCAAGACAGCTACAGAAGGTTTGCTATAGGGTTCAAATACACTAACCGACACGAAGAAGCTCGTAGTTCCATCCGATCTGTCAAACATCCCAGGAAACAGCTTTAGCCAAGTGTCATCTCCAAACATGATAAGCCGTCCCGCTCCTTTAGCCTTCAGCTGGGCCAACCATGAATCTTGGTGGGCAAGGGTCGAGGTGGTGTCTGACTCGGCAATATTCAGAATTGCATCTAGGAAGGATGGGACTGAACCCGTAGTGATCGCCTTCACACGAGGCATAGTGACTGTTGGAGAACTAGCATGGGCCGTAAACGGAAGCGCGGCGCCTGATCGAATCAAGCTGTTACAGTTAGGCTCATGCTTGTGATGAGATATTCAGTCAGTGAGTTTGTAACCGACCTTTGGGTGAACAAGAAGCCTGAGTTATTTGAATAGACGAAATCACTGAGTCTACCGTTAATATGGGACTTCCAGTGATCAATGGTAGTGAGAGCGCAGAACCTTCGTAATGCATCAACCACCATGAATATAATCCTGTCAAAGACTGCTGGTGGTCTAGTACTGATGCTGGACTCATTGAACGTTGCCAGGCCAGGAAGAAAAGGCTTGTAAGGGAAAAATCCAGAAGAGAATATGACTAAGGCGACCGGTATCAGGAGATTGGCGATCAAAATCTCGAGCTTAGATGAAGCGGCCATTCTGTCCTTGATTGATCTATTGAGACAGCTCTGTTCAATGACATCAGCAGATGGTATAACGGATCTGCAGTACCTGAAGGGGAACAACGATAAATCAGCCTATGGGGGATTGGAGCGGCCATGTCGCGGATGAGTTAACTCATCACTACTAAAGATGAACCATCCGTCAACAGCGAACAAACCGTTTGGTGATGAGCTCCAAACGGCTGGGCAGGGCCTGAGTACTGTATCGACACACCGCCTTCCTTTAGAGGTAACTATATAGGAAGTAAGATATATGCCATGAATCCGTCGAGGTCCTACCCTATCTACTATTTTCAAATCTTACTGCTGTTGTTTAATAAATATTGATCTACAAGGTGGAATCCTTCTCTATCGTTGCCCTCAAAATGCTGGGAAGTCCTCTTATTAATGTACCTTGCCAATTCACGGACCCAATTTTGGCCAATGGTGAACCGGAGGAAATCAAAAAAAAATCCTATTTAGCGTATACATTTGAGCCCGTGAATTACTTTGGACGATGGAAAGTGTAACAGCCAGTCCCCAGAATGATATAAACCTCTTTCTTATGTATCTATGACACTGTGATAGGTTAAAAAAGATATCTCTGTCTGCTTTACCTCTTCTTTGACATCCTTCTCAACTTTTGTGGGTATTTCGCGAAAACTATTGAGGAGCTGCTCTTCTTTTGCCTGCGCTTTCGAATACGGTTCCGTTGACTAGAACCGCCTCCTGTAGTCACTTTGGCAGCTCCTCCATCGATGTCCATGTCTGTGAAAAGACATGTTAGCGACACTGTTCGGCAATGTCTTCAGAAAGAGGATGATCGGCAAATTTAGAATTGTGATCATTTCAGCAATGGCAATTGTGAAGACCTACCTCCGTCACGTTGTGCATCTTTTGTCTGCGTTCCGATTTCACCTTGGTCATCTAGGCAAAAAATGAGATACTTGCTCGACATTTAACCAGCGTAGAGACTTGTGCTACGATTCTGACGGACGTACCAGCACCATTCGACTCCATATCGGCTGTTTCTGACTTTTTCGGCCGTGGCTGAGAAGCCAGTTCTTGTAGCTTCGCAGAGAGCCTCGCGGTCCGCGCATCTGCAGCGGGTCCAAAGACGGTGGCTCGAAGCTTGGCCTTGTTGCGTTTCCGCACGCTTGAGCGCAGGCCTTTGGCCATTGTGTGTATTTGAAGAGAATAGACTTGTCAGTGTTGCGGTTGTGAATAATAAAGATAATACCGCTAGTTGGGTGAGATGCGATGTTATCCAGCACTTCACAATTTTTGTCCTTTTAGGGAACTGGGGCAATGCATGGAGTGCGCCTGTCGGATCCTGGCTGGGTGAATTGTCTTATGTCATCATATCAGCGACAGCCTAACCAACCCATCACAAGTCTTTCACATGGGCAGAAGCAGCACAACAGAGGTCTGGCTCGCTCTTTATTGTCGGCTCCTGGATCATCTCCCGGGAAAAGAGCTCTGAAATGTTCCTGCACAAGCTCATTTCACGCAAAACTGCTATCTCGAGCTATTACTTATCCTGACGGGAGTTGGCGGTTCTCAAGATCTCTACTTCTGTTATCTCTTCCGGCTTTTTGAAACATGGCATCTGCGGGACAGGCTTCCGATTCCCAGAGCGTTATTGCCTTGGTAAAGACGCTGACAAATGCGCAGCTAAAAGATATATTGAGGAGCGAAAACCTTGCCGTCTCTGGAGTCAAGGTTTCGCTGCAGCTCCGCATTATTGACTGTTCGTCATATCAACCCAGCTTTCTCTCGTCCTTGCCTTTTATTTGATCCACTGGTGTTTCCTCTTCTACTTGCTAGTTTTCGTGGAGATGGTTGAAAGCTTGCTGACTTTTCGCGTCATGCGACAAAACAGATATTGAGAGACTTATAAAAGGGGGACACACCGAGCGTTACGATCGGCTCAAGAAGTTTATCTATGCCACAGCCCAGCGGTCGATACCTCCAACACCAACACAGTCACCCTCCAGACACCAGTATAATTCTCACTCTGCCCAACAGTCTCTCTCGACCCAAAGCAAACCGTCTTCTCTCGATGTCACGATGCCGTCTCAACCATTTCCGACTGGTATGTGTCCAGGTCAGCCCTGTCAATTCTTCTCATTGGATTGCATGGCTCAGTACACTCCAGGTCGCCTCACTTTTAAAGACAGTCCATTCTACACTATTCTTGAGCCGCTTACGCCGGTTGTGGAATGTAAAGGTGTGAACTCATTTCCTAGAGGGCGCGTTGTGCTTATGAGAATGCTAAAACGTGTGAAGTACGCGAACACACTAGAGACAGCGTGGAGCTCAAAGTTGTTCTTACTCCAACAGTTGCTGCAAGGCTCCAAAGTGACCCGAATATTCGGGTAATGGTTTACTGCGCCGCAGACACTGGTCTCAACCAATATACCAAGTCGGATATTGCCTTCCCTCACCAGGTCGAGCTCAAGGCGAATCTTGATGAAGTTAAGGCTAATCTCAGGGGTCTTAAGAATAAGCCAGGTTCAACCAGGCCAGCAGATGTGACTAGTTATATTCGTAAGAAGCCAGGGTATCCAAACCATATCGTTATGACATATGCTCTTACGCAGAAGGCAAGCATGAACCAGTAGCTTAAATGGGCTCCCAAGTAAATCTGTTGTCAAGTATTTCCGGTGTTACTAATGCCATCTGCAGAAATTTTTTGTCCTCGTCAACCTTGTTCAGCGACATCCAGTCGAGGAGCTTGTGGCAGAGTTGAAAGCAAGAAAGACGATCTCCAAGGAGCAGGTGTTGCGAGAGAGTATGCTCACAGCCAGACCGTTTTATGATGCGATATCTGACCTTTATTAGTGAGAAGTAGGGCTGAAGATGCAGACATTGTTACCACTTCGAGTGTTATGTCATTGAAGTGCCCTTTATCCACAGTGCGAATTGAGGTCCCATGCCGATCCGTCATATGCTCACATAACCAATGCTTTGATGCATCATCCTTTCTTCAACTGCAAGAGCAGTTGCCGACTTGGACATGTCCTGTTTGTAGCAAGGCCGCCGGCTTTGAATCTCTGCAGATTGATCAGTGAGTCCCCTCCTTTCGTCGTCATGTATCCCTATCTGACTAGCCAGATATGTGGACGAGATACTTCGATCTACGCCTTCTGAAGTTGAACAAGTTATTATAGAGCCTGATGGCAAATGGTCCACCCCTAATCGCGAAGAATCGTCAAGGATGGGCGGCGCTACTACTAATCCAGGCGAAGATGACGACCTGATAGAGCTTAAAGAGCCCGGTATACCGTCTTTAAAACAGGAGCCTCTTCCTGCACATATTGCGCTGCAACGGACACCTGTTCAGTCGCGCGAGCCTTCGACAGTCTCCCCTGTTGCACGTCAGTCGACCAACAAACGACATGCGGTTCAGGTTATCGATCTGACCGCCAGTGACGATGAAGATACCCAATCTAGACCGGCGAAACGGGCAGTTTTCAATCTCCCAGATCGGCTCTGTTCTCAGAGGTTTCCTAACTCATCGGATGGTAACCCTCTAAATGGTACCAGCTTAAACCTTTCCAGTCAAAATGGTTCTGGATCCAATAGTCAAGCTACTTTCTATTATGATGCATGATCTCATACTATGCAGAATTTGCACGGAGTTTGGTGTAGTCGGGATCTGGCGTTGGATGGAATCGTATTTGGGACACGGTCTGCAATTTTTCAATGTTGTTGCGTATGGATGGGAAAAAAAACCGACTGGGCCTTACACAGAAATGGAGATCTATTTATCGGTCTATGATGTTTACAATGAATTGTAATTATTATCCTTCCAGAAACTGTCATTGGGAAGGTTAAGGAATGTTTTTAGCAGTTTTACAGACATGCACATGATGCATGAGCAAATAGCTATCACCACACCTTAAATAATATTCAATTATTATACATATAAATTTCACTCCTGAAGTGTAAATGTATACTATAGTGCCTTCTGTGTTGGCTTTAGCCTGTAGGTGTGAAGGTTAGTAACTACGTACTCCATTTCAGGCTGGGCGGAATAATCTCCGTGCCGGGGAAGTCTGACTCCTGACTTCTGGACAGCGGAATCCAGCCAGTTGGCGCACATCGATGAGCAAACCAAACATCTCTCTCAATCGTGACGCCGTGACGCACCAGCTCAAGGATCAAAGGGGTCTAAAATTTCTCTATGCTTTAAATTACCGTACCAAAACCGTGGCAGTTCCCTCTTGCGGCAACTCTCCTCTTCGCAATGTCCTTCGACACGCCCGTGCCACCATACAGCGCTTCAGATCCTCATGCACGATTCCTCAGTGCGTCGTGCCTTGATTTTCTTCTTATAGAGCTTGTGCCTATGGCGGAGCGGTTGGCACAGGAGCTCTCGGCCCCCGACGAAAAACTGGACGAAGAGGAGCAAAGGGAGGCGACCTACTACCGCCTGGAGTCGTTGGGGTATAGAGTAGGGCAGGGACTTGCAGAGAGGTGAGCGCGTATGGGATCCAGCAGCTTTTCAGGCATTGGGAGGGGACTCTCTTTTCCCAAGTGAGAGTCGATCTGGGGTGCAGGCTCAGAGCTGAAAGACGGCGAATTGCTCGGTTAAGGATCTAGTCTGAGTGTAGTGGCTGACTTGAGATATAACGTTTAATAGATTCTCTAGAGATCGTCCTCGGTTCACGGATAACCTCGATGTGATAAAATTTCTCTGCAAGGATCTATGGACGATTCTCTTCAGAAAGCAAGTTGATAATCTAAAAACGAACCACAGGGTGAGGACAAGCGCCCAATTTTCGCCGATACCACTTTTCCAAAATTGGGGCAATGTCTTAAATATGTAGCTTGAATTGATTGAGGCTAATGTCTGTTGAATTCACAGGGCGTCTATGTCCTGACCGATAATTCATTTCGACCGTTCGCAAGGATGAGTATGTCGGTGCGTAGCGACGCTGTCGCAAGGGCACAAGCTGTAAGATAATGCATCTGACAGTTGACTTCTTTGACTTCTACCGTATATCTGACCATAAGAGTAGTATCTGTGGTTCCCATGTGGCGTGATACGTGGAGGACTGGCAAGGATGGGTATCAATGCTACAGTACAAGCTGAGACGTCTGACCTCCCCGGAGCGACGTTCCAGATAAAAACGGTACAGCCAAAACCTTGAGAGAGGACCTTAAGAAGGCTCTATTTCACTTGAAACGCAGCCCTCGGACCCTTACGAAGAGATATGTATGGAATACTACAGGATCTCTGTTCCATGTCGATGCTGATGCTCTACAAACTGGCGAGGGCGGTTGCATTTTACACAGCCTTCGGAGATCTGAACAAGCAGGTATGAAGAGGGAATCCTTTATTTCGTCTCTTTCTGCGCATATCTCTACGTTGCATTCAGAAGATCGACGGAAGCAACTCATCGCTACGTCGCTTATCGTCTAAAGTGTTCTCACACGCATCAAAGCCTATCTTTCCAGGGTACCAATGATTAGCAGGGGTCTTTCAAGTCTGTGGATCAAGCTCGACGCTCCGGAAGCTGTCCGTCGAAGACGGATCACAGTGCAAAGGAGAAAAGAATGAAAGAAAGTTACCGAAATGCAAGGAAAAGCCCTGGAAATGACAGCAGGCGGGAATGGTCTTTACTTTGGTGGGGGGTTCTTGACAAAGTCGATGCCCTTCTCAATGTTGCCCTTCAGACCCTTGGTGCAGACTTCAAGCAGTTTCTTCTCCTGCTCAGTGACTTCTCCAAGGATGTTGATAGCTTTCTCCGCGCCAGCGGGCTGTACATAGCGTTAGCTTTCTATGTGGAAGACGAAAAAGTTGTTGAGTATTTCTACTTACTCCAAGCTCCACCGGAATCGAAAAGAAGTCAACGCCAGTTTCCTTGGCGATGGCGTCGCCGCCCGCGATGCCGGGCAAATAGACGAAGGTAGGCTCGACGATGCCTTTTTCGCCTTTCATAGCCTTGATAACACTTTCAGCGAATCTGCTTGCAGTTAGCTCTCCACGACTCCTTTTCTGGAAAACAGATAATGCAGACCTGAAGCCAGCCCACGCCATAGACAGTGTGGCAGAGCCGGCGCCGTCCTTGGCTTTGACGACCTCGTCGCCGCCGTACTGAACGCCTGTTGATTGTCAGCGAGAGGCCTAACGTCATTCTTTCTCCCGACCGACTTACGGTTCACGAGGGCATCGTATTTGTCTGCCGGGATTTGAACAGCTGGCTTGGTTTGGCTAAATAGAGGCACAATCGTATCTCCGGAGTGTCCGCCAATTACTGGAACAGTCGTCTTGGATGGATCTTTCTGACCACTGAATTCCTGAACAAAGGTCTCGGCACGGACAACATCCAACGTAGTGACACCGAAAAGACGCTTAGGTTCGAATACGCCAGCCGCTTTGAGGACCTCCGCAGCGATGGGGACAGTAGAGTTAACAGGGTTTGAGATGATCAGTATGAACGCCTTAGGGCAGTAGTCTGCGATGCCCTTGACCAGGCTCTGCACAATTCCCGCATTGACCTTGAAAAGGTCGTCTCGAGTCATGCCCGGCTTGCCTATTCAATGGAGTTGTCGGGATGAGCGGGCTTGTGTGTAACGGGGAAGGGGGAGGGGGGAGGAGGGGGGACTAACGAGGGATTCCGGCGGGAATGATGACGATGTCGGCGCCGGTCAGAGCGTGTTTCAACCCGTCATCCTTTGGCAAGTAACCCGAAACTTTCTGCCCATATGTCAGAGTCAGAGCATTACACGGGGAAATACAGGAGGACCCGCACAGCAATCGAGGAGATGTGTGAGAGATCGGTAGCCACGCCAGGAGTGTTGACGACATCGTAGAGGGCGAGCTCGTCAACCAAGGGGCTGATCTTGAACAGAAGAGAAAGGGGCTAGATGATAGATCATGGTTAGATATCAAATCGGAAAAAGCGCGACTTGGTCGGGGAGAGAAAGGGAACACAACAGACCTGGCCAATGCCGCCAGAAGCTCCGAGGATAGCTATCAGAAGATCAGCAAGAACCAGACGGTCAAGGGGGTACTGGATGCTCGGGCTGGATCAACAGACCTGCTTTCACCATGATGGAGGATTATGACTGTTGGGCCAGTTTTGAGGATCGACTGTGTTCACTGGAGCCAATAGGTTGGTCCGGTTGGTGGTGAAGAAAGGGTAGTGAAGGGGAAGACTGGGGACTGGAGGAAGAGGAGGAGGAAGAGAAGGAGGGGCAAGGGAAGGTCAAGAGAAAGTCAAGGTACTGTACCTTGGACGTTTCAACCGCGGGACAAGGATGGCAGGCGCATGTTACGGAGACGGCCAGGTGCCGGACGGACCAGTGGAAGGTCGCCGGACTCTGCGGGGTTGAGGGGGAGGGGCCGAGGGCACGGCGGGCGAACGCGCATGGCTGGACCCCCCAGGCAACCGTCATCCGCCCTGGCAATTCTCGTCTCTTTCCCATTGCCACGTCCGGCTCTGCCCTTCGACCCATCATGTTGTCGGGAAAAGGCGGGTGCGGTGCAGCTCTACGGCAAATGTACGGAAAGCACCCCGGGTGTCCTACCGTCTTGACGCCCGGCTGATCTGGTTCGGCCCGGCTGACGGCCTTTCCACGGCTCCGAGGCATGGGCACAGGAAGAGCGGAAGTCAAACTCAGAAACAGAAAAAGGTCGCAAGTCAACAAAGTCTGGTATATTATTTACTTTTTTGCCGTGGAAGGAATTCAGAAGTTTCTCCTACGGACATCTATAGTGCTTGGGCAAAGCAGTGCCCGATAGCAACGCTGCTGCATCAGAAAGACGGCTACCTTTCTCCTGCGACATTTGTAAACAGAACCCTGCCAGCATGGCGCTCCTTTCTCTGCGCCCCCTCTCAACAATCTCCCACATCCTCAGGCTGCCGCATCCAGGTATTTCTACGCGGATGCCTTCTCAGCAGCCTTCCTTGCCTTCGCCCCCCTCAGCTTCGCTGGAGGAGCGTCCTTCTTTGGCCGCTGCGACAGACGGATGGCGCTGGCACGGGCAACAGCCTCCGCGCGAAGGTCAGCACGATAGCCGTTCTTGGCGGTGTTGCTGGCGACGGCCTTGTAGATCCTGCACAGAGTCCCCTCTAGTCAGCGCGGTCTGCTGTGATTCTATCTGCGAGTGCCGGTTCCCCGAAAACTTCGGCCTGCCACTTTCACCAAATGGATTCTAGTACTCACTTGCGGTTGGAGGCGTTGGGGTTCCAGGTGACAGTGACCGTGTTCTGGGCAGGGCGGTTTGGGTTGCCGGGTCTCTTGGAGATCATGACGACGCCGCCATTGGCAGTGGGCTGCACCCCGATGGCCTGCAGCGCGGGTGAGAATGGGTCCGATGTTTTCAATCTGCGCAGAGACTCAAGATACCTTGTCGTTGACAAAACCGGCGTACTAAAACGAGCACAAGAAATCCGCTGTTAACATCCAGGCCGAGCTCAGAGCTAGGGGCGAGTCTCCCCGTACCTTGCGCGAGTGCTTGTTGACCAGATTGAGAGGATCACGGGAGAACTGGACACCGCCAGCAGTCTTGCGCTTGACCAAGAAGGCATTCTGCGGGCCTGAACGTGGAAAGCAGAATTATTAGCGTGCCTTCAACAGTCCAGCTGAATGGTACGATGTGAAGAAGGTCGGCAGATGGATAGCTATGGACGTGCGTCACTTCCTTGCGGGGAGTCCTTGTAGGGGAAATGTATGTAGAGGAAACGTACGGGTAATCTCCCAGATCAGGTCGCTGGAGACATTGGGTCTTTCGGCAGCCATGGTGAGAAGGTTCTCGTCCTGAGGTCACAAGGAGAGGATGATGAGCGCAGCAAGAGTCGTGCTTGGTGGTGAACGTTGTATCCTTCGCGAGAATTGTGTGTGCCAGCGCCAAGAACGGCTGCCGGGGTCGCTGCCCTAGGTGACTCGCTAAGCGGGCTGCTTTGAGACTAGGCGCCGGCAAAGGCGGGGCTAGCTGATGCCTTGCTTTTTAGGCTGCTACAAGGCGACTTCCAGCAGCGTAGGAACGTCTGAGCCTCTCAAACTACGCCGTACGGACTGCTGTTAGCGCTGCACCTCCCTGCCTAGGAGGTATCTTGTTACCTGCCCATCTACACCTACGTTCCTCCCCGCCTCCCATTCTCTTATGCATCTGGGGCTGTGTCGTGGCAGTTCTCTGCCCGACCAGCACTCGTAGTCCACATTCCTTCTACTCTAGGATGGCATAGAACATCCATTGAATCCCCCACTGCGGCGCGTACATCACCCATATCTGATTACGTCTTCACCACAATCACCCTTTCATGCGAACTTGCAATCACAGGTATCTGTCTACTACCAAACTACACAAAGCCATCAATCATGGGCTACTACCTCTATTTTCTTACCCTCTTCGTCCTTGTCTGTGGTACCGGTAAGTCCTTCTGTCCTGGGAGGTTGCGTCTGTCCTGGTCTGACAGCCTGAAGCACTGTATTTGACCCGGTCACGATGGATCCCGCTCGTCCCAGTGCCTGACTATCTCTATCATCGTCTGCCGTCAAGCTTCGCCGGCGATATTGAAGCTGGATTCACTTCTTCAGACTTTGACCTTTCCGCTAACGTCGCAGAAGGCGACTCGAGGGCGGGGTTGGATCAGAGAGCCAAGCGTGCGATCCAGAAGATCATGAAGAGCCGGGGTGTTGGCTTTGATGAAGCCCGCCGGATATATACAGAGCAGCGGTTTGCTAAGAACAACATCGGTCCGGATGGTCGTCCCAGGGATCCAAAGTTTGTCTCTTTTTCATGATCTAGGTAGCTTGTTCCAACGATCGGTCTCTCTTGCCGTCGTTTTCCGTATGGCACGAGTATCGATTTCGCATTCGAGTGGAAGATTGATTCTTTCGACGGCACTGTCTCCAACGCATGTCTGGGCTTGGAGATGACATGGCTAATATCGAAGTCTGCCCGCACAACGTTCGTGACTATTGCCCTTTCATTGGATTACGTGAGCAACAATATCCACTGCACAACGCTTTTTCCTTTTTGATTTTTCTGATTCTGATTAAATTTGGTCCTTTTGCGATCGGCTGTCATACCTGAGCATTTCGCGTTTTCCGATTAATCTATTATACATCCATGGAGCGCTATTTGCGTAACTTCGAACATACATCTCTCTTTCCTTAGTCGTACACGTTCCATCTTGCTATCCTTGCCTCCGCGCTCGTTTTCGCACTCTTTCTGGATATCAAGTGACCGACCGTTCCCGCCCGTACCGACGTCCTCTTGACGTGCTCGGCACGATTTCTACCTACCCTGAAGATCGCTTTCGGAGAGTCATGGTTGGTCATAGGCCGCGAGTGCGCATAAGAGATATCCAAGTACATCTTCTCTGGAAGTTAACGTCTTCAGCGACCTCTGCCGTATCCTGATTGTTGGAAGCCTGGTGGCAGTGGTGGAGGGGGAGCGGATGCCCCTCCAGGAGGCCCGAAGCTAGCAGGACCAAATCTCGGCGGCGGAGCTCCTTGGGGTGGGAAGGCAGGCTGCTGACCGGCATTGCTGAAACTTGGAGGCATGAAGCCCTGCGGACCCCCATAGCCAGCCTGAGAAGGAGGTGGTCGTGCAGGCAGACCAGGGGGAGGAGCAGCGAGGGATTGCGGAGGAGGAGCCGGCCGGTTTTGCTGCGCAGGTGGCACATTTTGGTAACCGCCACTGGGAACAGCAGCTCTTCCTGCACCGAAATCTGGCGGACCGCTGAAAGGACGAGCGCCATCATTATTCCCTACCCCTGATGGCATCATGGGGGCTCCTCCGCCTAGGAATTGTGGGGGAAGCGGTTGCGGCTGCGGATGAACGTTATGTTTACGAGCCTGTGCAGCCAGCATCCGTTCCGCTGCATCTCCATGCCTTTCACCCTTACCGTCTTTCTTGTATGCGTATTGCACCGAGATTTCCTTATTCATGAGATATTGGCCGTTCATGTTGGCTATCGCAGCGTCCGAAGACTCGAAGTCGGCAAATGACACAAACCCATAGCCTTTTGATAGATTCGACTCATCTCGGGCAATCTGCAATCTAGTTAGTGGCCTACGTAAGACTACTAGTAGCAACTCTGACTGGACGCACCTTGGGGATGGAGAGCAGAGTTCCAAAACGGCTGAAGGTGTCGTAGAGCATCTGTTCCGTAACCATAGGGTCGAGATTCCCGACAAATAGCTCTGCACCGATCTCGACCGTCTTCTGCTTGTCCGCAGAGGCCTTATTTACGCGTATCGGCTTGCCATACAGGCGAATTCCGTTCATTATCCGCGCAGCATATTCGGCATCTTCCTCGCTGATAAACTCCACAAACCCATACCCCTGATGTGTCTGGGTAACTCGATCTTTGGGCAGATGAACGTTAACGATGCGCCCGGCCTGCAACATCAGCTCCCATACCAGGCTATCTGTAACTCGTTCATCGAGATTTCCAATATAGACCGTGGCTTCTTTATCTTGCTCCCTAAAAAAAGCGCGGTCAGCATCAGTCTTGGCTGAATTGACGTGTGCCTCGCTTAGGAGCTGAACATACCAGTGTCTTGCGCCGGACATGGCGCCGAGAGCATAGAAGACGGGTAGAGATTAAGAGGGGATATAGAATTGACAGATATTGATAGCAGGAGCTCACGCACAGGAAGCAAGAAATTGCAGACAACTGGGTGGCACCAAGAGCTGCGGTGATAACAAGGGTGTGCTGTGCGAAGATCGTGAGGTTGTGATGTCCAGGGGAGCTCGGGCAGGCATTCGTTCGCGCCTCTAGAGCTTGCCGCAGCGAGCGCTTGCGGCTCCAGAAAAAGATTTCGGCTCGGAGCTCTGGGACTCCAATCCTGGCCGCCTCTGCAAAGAACTCATTCATCGCTCACATAGACCTGTCCGTGCACGGCCTCTGGCATATTACCATCTCAAATATATTTATTATTCGCTATTCGGTAGCAAAATTCTAGGATTCCCTTGTTACTGCAGATCGCCTTCAGGATGGTCCAGTTTTCGGAGGAAACCAAGGTTGGCATGGATCTTATACACATATTTTTCTCGACTAAATTGCTGACGCCTGTTGCAATGTTCAGGAGCGTATCTCCAAGATTATTGACATCTCAAGAGTCGCTATTCATTAGTGAGCCTTCTCGCAGTTAGACCCCGAATGTAGAGGATGATTAACGGTTTGCCGTCAATAGTGGATATCTGCCTTTGATTATCTACCTCGGTATGCTGTTCATTCGGGTTGCGCATTGCCTGGATTTTATTGACGCATCAACAGGATACACTTACAGTGAACCACGACCATCGCTGTTCAAGTAATATTCGACTATCCTGCATCGAAACATCGCCGACTGCTAACCCCGTTACTAGGTTGCTCTCGCCGCTTGCATAAAGACTGACATGGAGGATAACTGAAGGCGTCGTTTATATCATCATGGATGAAGTGATTCATTTCGGCTCTAGCCATCTATGAGACCCAACGTCGGGCGATGCAGGGATTCAGCAAAAGCCGGCTTGTGTGCTGCCCATTTGGGTTTGGAAGCATTTACAAATTACATGTACATTACGTCTCGTTCTATCTATGACATGAAACGCAAGTTAGATTAGAATCTTACTTAATTCATGCAAAATCATCTTCTCCATCTCCAGGATGATTTATCGATGTGTATGCAGTATTAGGTCAAAAACACATGTGGAATCATGGGGCCGGCTTTCATTCCGGCAGCACAAAGATGAAACGTCCCAATAATGTTCAGCGCCTCTCTAATACAGTGTGTCTTTTTGCTTAGCTCTGGTTGCCGAATGCGACACTGGAAGTCAGTAGGCACTTATCCGTTTGATACACAGACCTGACATCCATTTGACTTAGCCATATCCCCACCTAAGGTTAAAAACCAACGGCTGGCCTTGGCCATTCTGCCGTCACAAACCGCTGAAAACCTCAACACACGCTTCATTATTGGAACTTTTGCGGAACGTTCCTTTTTCTTAGCCTGAAGTTCAAAATCCTTGTCCACAGCTATTGTGGAAGTGTCAAGGTCCATGACCGACAAAAATGTTACTGCGTCATCCTGGGTTGAGACCATAGCGGGGTTCACGGCAGGAGTTGTCTCTACCGTTTGCCTACATCCGTTGGACCTGATCAAGACTCGACTGCAAGGTACAGAATAATACCCTCTTCACAAATAGAATTCACTATAGAAACTGATTGGTTAATGTGTTTCCATGCTTGCTTCAGTGGATCGACTATCTTCTCGAATTGGCGGTTCCCTCCGTGTAGTCCGAGAGATATACCAAAATGAAGGCGGTATCATTGCATTCTACAGGGGATTGACCCCTAACGTCATAGGGAACTCGACTAGTTGGGGGCTGTATTTTCTGTTCTACAGCAATATCAAGGACATAATGCATGGATTCCGCGACCCTGGAAGAGCCCATCTTACTTCTTCAGACTATTTCATTGCGTCGGGAACGGCTGGTATGCCCGACGAGTGTCAAATTCGTCGCTCTTTCTTTTTTTTGTGCAATTTCTGATTTGTGTAACTACAGGTCTTCTTACAGCTATCTTCACAAACCCTATATGGGTAATAAAGACGCGTATGCTGTCTACCGGATCGCGAACGCCCGGAGCATACCCTTCTTTCACATCTGGAGCTCTGCAGATCTTTCGGTCCGAAGGTGTCGCTGGCTTCTACCGCGGCCTCTTGCCTGCACTGCTTGGGGTTAGTCACGGAGCGCTCCAGTTTATGGCCTACGAGCAATTAAAGCTATACCGTTCCAGAGGAACTTTCCCGAACCTCGTTTCGACAGATGCCGGCGCAAAAAGTACAACAAGAAGGGAATTAAGCAATCTCGACCTTCTTCTTATTTCCAGTCTATCGAAGATATTTGCCGGAAGTGTCACCTACCCGTACCAACTTCTCAGGGCTCGATTGCAGACTTATGACGCTGCTGTTGTCTATCGAGGAGTCACGGATGCTATTATACAGATCTGGCGCAACGAGGGTTTAAGTGGCTTTTACAAGGGTCTCGGGCCAAATCTACTCAGAGTCCTTCCAAGCACATGGATGACGTTCCTTGTGTATGAAAACACAAAGCTCTATCTACCCAAACTAGCCTCAAATCTTGGTTGAGAGCAACTCACTGTCAAGCAGCTGATGCTGATTCCGTCGACACATCTCCTTTGCTTGGTAAAGAATCCGAGCTGTAAGATCGCCGAGAGTTACCTGAGATCCGAGAGCGTACACAGGTCCATAGCTGTCTACCGGAGGCTCATATAAAATCTGCCTTCCGATAGTTGCGGCAAATGAGATTATCCCTTCTAATATATAATTTGGGACTCTACAGAGGGAATCTTTGCAAAAGTGCATGCGTTGAAGCAGTGAGCGCTGACTGCACTGGGTGCACTGGAGAACGCTAGTGAGGAAAGTGATGACTGTAATCCAATATGGCCCTGCAGCTGTATTCATTGCGCAGGGACACTATAAGGTACCGATCGTGCTTCTTCACCCCTGCACACGAGAAGAAACTCCATTCAAAACATTCTGGACCGCGAATTTTATTTGCGCGCATGTCCTCGTCTGTGACAAGTTTCCCTGACGATCTCATGACTTGGAAAAAAAAAGAAAAATCATGAAATCTCAAAAGAACGCAACATACCACTCTCCATGACTCGGCTCTTTCCAAGCTGCGTATGCATTAAGAGACTCCTATATGCAGAGAAACAATCTTCTGCAATAATGAATGCAGTTTAGAAAAGCAAATAAGGCTGTGGGGATATCATCAGTATGATATATATGTAATGACGAAAATGAGCAGTAAGAATGAATCTTGGTGGTTGAGGAACCTGTCCTCGGCGTGAGGAGAAGAGGAGAGTGATACCTGCAAAGCACAGTGTAGGACAGTATCATTTGTGGCATTTTGCTGCCTGTAGTAATGTAATGTAAGCACAGACATGTTCTCTTTAGTCTCTTCTGTTACTCAAAAAATGTCCACGGGCTTCTTCATCACTACTAGATCCATCATTGTAGGAAGATTCCTCGAAACTGCTACAACGCTTCTTGACATCGTCGTCGCTCCCGGATGTCCGGGCGCTGGTTCCCCCATCGCCGTGGGGGTTCGATTTTGCGGTACAAGAGATCCTGCGATCCTTTCCTCTTCCTTTGATACCCTTGTTACTGTTCTTGTAGAGCGTGGCGAAGTACTCCCAAAGATCTCGATCTTGTGGTGTCATAGGCTCCCCTTCGCGCATAGCCGAGAATTTAACAGTCAGGCTGCGCAGCGTCATCGCGTGAAATTTATTCTGGTGCGACTGTGCAATCGGTCAGATAAAAAAAAATCCTTGTTGTTGACTGGAGAGTGGTCGAAGCCAGACCTTGAGGTTGCCAAGCTGGGTGAATTGTTTCCCACAGTCGTCCAAACGACAGGTAAAAGGCTTTGCTTGCTCATGCGTGATTTTATGGGCCCGGACATTGCCGCGTTGAGCGAATCTCTTGTGACAGATATCGCAGGCATAAGGTTTCTCACCGGTATGGCGCCGTTCGTGGGTCTGGGGAAGGGCAATAATGTTAGATGAGTGATCACCAACCTGGCATAACCCCTGGGGATCCTACCTTCAGATTCCCCAGCTGTGAAAAGCGTTGACCACACGATGGCTCCCTGCAAATCTGTCCAAGACAGTACAGGAAAGATAAGCGCAAGTTCGCACTGTGGACAGGAACCAGTGCTCACTCACAAATGGTTTGTCGCCGGTATGAGCCCGCATGTGTATGTCGAGGTGAGTTTTCTGAGAAAAGCTCTTTCTGCAATGGGGCAGGCTGCATTCATACTTCCTTTTCGACTTCTGGCCCGTCGTTTCTATTCGGTCTCTAAGTGTTAGAAGCATTTCACGATGCAGAGCTGGAGCACGTGGGTAGATAACCATTGTTACTTCCATGAGTAAACTGTTGGAGCGATGGCAGTTGGAGCGACCCATGCGTCTGCGGGCCGGACTTGGACTGGATTGTCTTCATCAACAGATCAACCTCTGTAGAAAAATCCACCTCCACGTTGGCCTTGCCGCCATTGGCATCAGCGCTGGAGCCCTGAGTCGTGTTCGACTGTACCCCGGCACGATCATCGATCCTCACCTGGGGATCTCTGAACACTCTGGCAAGCGCATTCTTCGCATGCCAAATATTGGGTAGTGGCTGCAGGGGCGGCGGCTCGGATGAAAGTCGCAGAGGCTGGGGTTGGATCTGTGGCGCGGTTCCAAGGAAGGAATGGAAGGGAACGGGATGGTTATTCTGGACATGGCTGAAACCATAAGAGGAAGACTGGAAAGGTGGCGCATATGCGACCGAAGGATTGGGATAGAAAGGGACGCCGTGTTCGACGTGTGAATTGATCAGCCGGCGCGGTGCAACAGCTCCAATTTCAGGGCCAGGAAATCCATAGGAAACCGGGACCGCTGTTTCCATCTCGCTTTGCAGAGGAAATAACAGTGCCACAGGCGCTACGGAGAGAGCACGGCACGCCTTGGATCAGCCAATGTGTTGGAAAATACCGGTTTGCCAGCAGTTAGACACAAGCCTGACGTCGACGAGGGGACTGCAAGAATGACCTCCGTCCGGGGGGGAAAGAGTTCAATCAATGGAAACGGACTTTTTTCTCTCTCCCGCGCTTCAGGCAACCGGATATATGACTGGCGCTGAGGACCTGAACAAGAAGAAGCTGAGAAGACACAAGACAGGGAAGATGCTTGGTGAATGGGTCTGGGTGGTGTCTCAAACGGGGGACGTCATTTCAAACAACAGTCCGAGCAGGTATAATAATGTTATCTGAGGCGGAGGATCTAGAACTAGATATACATCGCCCGTGCCCCCCGGATTGTAATTGTACTGTACAGTACAGTAGTAGAAAAGGACTGGGATGGACACGGCCAGGATCTGCCTCGTGGGCCAGGGCCAGGGACTTGAACCCCCCGTTGGGGGTCCTCTCAGTCTCAGCTCTGTCGACAGCCCTGCCCGGGCGCAGAAAAAAAGATGGACGGCTGCCGTGACGTCCCCAAACGGGGGAGGAGGAGGAGGCATGGAGAGCTCTGGTGCCCAAGTCCGGCCAGCCTGCGGATCAGCCGCCCAAGGCGAGAGGCGCGACGAGCAGCAAGCACCAATCGCGGAAGCCCAGCGACGTTCCGTCCTGGGCCAGGAGACGCAGCATCCCATCCGATTTGGAGCGCAGGTTGAGATCCAAGACGGTGGGGGTTTGCGCTCTGCGACCGGGGTCTGCGAGACCGACCGGGGGTGGTTCGACTGTGCCACTCGGCGAGTCCCAGCTAGCTGCGACCGAGCATCGACGCTGTACGAGTTCTCTTGCTGCTTGTTGCGAAACGGCCATGTCTTGAGGAGAGCAGCGGGCGTGGCAGCGCACGGGAGAGTGTAGCATGGAGGAATAGTATACAATCGAACAAAAAAATCCGCAACCACGCCGGCAGACACCCGACCGGACGACATGAACACGAAGGGGGCTCCAACTCCAGGATGGACAGATCTCTTGCTCTTGGCACATAAGCGTGGGCGTTGCTGTTCCTTGCCGCACCCACCGCCGTCCTCCGACTCGCCTCGAGCCTTTTGGGGGCCGGCAACGGCGGAAAAGACCATCCCCATGCGGCCGTCATTGGCCCTGGGCTGCAGGCGGCGCGGTGTTCTGTTTTCTTCTCAAAAAAGAAGCATGAGGGGCTCCCGTGTCGTTATCGCCATGTACGTATGTCCTCCGGATTGCCGTATGGCTCCCTTGGAGTACGGAAGCATATACTAATCCAACGCCCTCGTTGGCCCTGGCTGAAACGGACTGAATAGGCCAGAAAAGTTCCTGATAGATCGATACTGTCCTGCATCAACATCAGATGCCCTTTTGTTTCTTTTCCCCTGAGCGGTTCGACAACACCGTCTTCTAGCCAAGCCTCCGTAACGCGGTATGTTCCTGCAGCGGTCCAGGGCGTCCGCAACAGTCTCCATCTGGGACCGTTGGACGGGCCCGTGAGAGGTCGCCCTGGCGTCTTTCTAGGGACCGTTTGTCGTGGCTCTCGTGTTGCTTGCAAGCTAGGGCAGAACTCGGCCTGCCGACGAGTGATACTCGACGGCTCCCAAGGGCTGCCATCTCCAAGCCCGATGACGATGACTACTGCAAGTGTTGATAGAATCAACTGCTGCAGGTCGTCTTCTCGCGCTTTTTCTGTTTCTCTGCCTCCTTCTACGGGGCCCTTATGCCTCACGAAACCACCGCCGGGGCGCCCGAAGCTGAGAAGAGCAATCTTAGATCTTGCAGATCAATCACCGGGAAGCGCGCTGGGGAGACAATTTACGAACATCCTTGGAATCAAGACCGGACCGTCCTGCAGCCTGAGGAACCCCCATCGCGGCCCTAGCTTCCCCCCCCCGTCTGCGAGGCCTGAAACAGGCGTGCTAAACCCTCAGTCCATGAAAAAATACCGGTTAACCGCCAGTGGCACCAGAAAATCCAAGCAGCGCAGGGATGGCCGCCGCTGAGTGGAGGACGGCGCCGGCCACGTTGCTTGGTGCTCCTCGTGATCTTCGGCGCCTAAGAGAGAGAGGCTCACTTTACCATGGCGGAGCTTCACGATTTGATTGCAGGTACTCCATACGCGCTGCGGAACTCGTACGGAGACAGTTCAACCAACCGCTCTAATAACGATGGAGCGCACTGGGTTGCGGCCAGTAAAGCAACGCCCCTGCTGTCGACCCCACGGCAGCGCTCCCATCAGTCTGCCTGCCACCGATCAGGGCAGCAGGCCCTTCGCTCTCCAAGATGCAGACGATCCAAGGCATCGGAGTACGAGTAGGCGTGGGGATCTCACATATCTTACCGCCCTGAAACGGCTGCGTCCCGCTTCCTGCAACATCTCAAGCGTGTTATCGTGATTGGCGCCATGCTCGGGCAAAGCCGATCCTCACGCGGACGGTTGAAAATGCCCTGTCAGTTGTACAGTCTGTACATGCTCCGTACTCTGTAACTTTGTTCCCTGCGTCAGCTTCAGATGAAGCTCTGGGGCAGGGCCACACACGTCCTGCCAGGCGCTGTAACATGGGTTTCCCTGTCTTGCATCGTTCTGCTGAGATGCCACAAATGACAGAATCGGTGCGCGGGAAAAGCCTGGTGAAGAACGGCCAAAAACAGACGATGGACCGCGTAGGTCAAGTCTAGCATGGTTGTGTACGGACTTGATCGATTCGGTATTGGAAGAAGGACCCAATCGGCAGAGTAAACAGATCCTAAATTCTCTGCGACTCCACGATGTCCGCCGGTATCAACCAGCCACTTGAAGAGGGTGTCCGTCGCTCAGCTCGGCGAGACGGGCAAGTTTGACGCACCGGGATGGTGGATCTTCAAGTCAGATCTACCCAGCCCCCGAGGGGAAAATGCGAGGTGAGACGATCGGTTTGGTGAGGCAAAGGTTCCGCATACATATTGTAGGCGCTGTGTGCCGGTTTCCCATTCCCCTGGAGACCGGGGAAGTGCGAGCAGGGTCTCCTGTTGAAAGACAATACCTAGCACTGCCTGCTTAGTGACCGTGTGAGCTCCTACCCATCTTGTCTGCCCGATGAAGATCTCTTACTTCCACTGCGCTCATCATCGGGTACAGTACAGCACTTCTCCGCTATATATAGCATCACTACAGCCACATCCTCCTGATGATAAATGCTCCCAGCCAAGTATAATTCCTTGTGAAGCCGAAGTGGTTTCTGCGCCATGATAAACGTCAATTTCACATAGACTACAGCTATACGGAGCATTAAACCTAACCGTTCGGTGAGATTGTATACATCGCCTGCCCCAATCAGCGAATAAGGAAGCACAACTACATTGGACGCAGGTCGAGATGTCCAGTATTGCTTGATATTACAGGCATGTTTTGCGATGAAACAGCCAGAGCGCTGGGCGTCATAGACTGTCTCCCGACAGTCAAATCTCTACCATTTTGATGGATCAAGGTAACATATATATTCTAGACAAACAGAAAGATCTAATATTCTTTTTTGTTTCCCGATCAGTCTGCAATGCTTTGAAGGTGGCAGAGCTACCACAAGCCCTGGGGAAACAGTTTCAAGTTAAGAATCTTCTGTAAAAAAGAACGAAAAAAGAAAAATAAAAAATGTAATTGGTCCTTGAGGGTCAAACATACAGTACCATTTACATGATATTTATTATCTTCTCTATTGTAGGACTCTTTCCATGGCTTGACAGAACTGATGTGCCCAAAACCACATATATATAGATAATAGCTCCTTCGTTTGTCCGTCTTTACGCAACTACCACAAAGTTATGTGGGAGAGGCTGGCCGCAAATCTAACAGGGTAGAACATAGGTCTGATGCGAATTATCCTGCCTTGGAAGCCAGCCTCAGTCCTCTCTGCCAGAATATAGTCCAGTCTTAGATTCCGTATCTTTATAAAATGTAAAATGATGACCCATTTCCCGTGCTTCGTCCTCGCTATCATAGTTTGGACATATGTATGACGGAAACTTGTCATCCCCAATAACACATGTCTGCACAGGCCCGGCAAAATTGACCCAGGGATACCTGTAGGCTGCTGACGAGGCGATCGTATGAGGTTTGATGGTATCGACTGCCTCAACCTCAAGGAAAATTCCATATGGCCCATTCCTGAATGTGAGAAAATAGAATTCAATTGAGTGAAGACACTCCACGGCATATATGTGTAATCCTCCTAGGTCGTGCTAAACATCTGTCCAAACATGGAAGTCTTTGATTTGCTGCAGACGATCATGTAGCATTCCATTCTTCTTCCTCCTTACTCAGCACTCAGTCGTTGCGCACGGCTGTCCACAAGAGGGAAAATTTCAATGTCTTAAGAATGCTTGGTCAAATCCTTTCAAAGATTTAAGGGAGAGTCAGCGCATGCATTATATATATATGCTACCGTTCAAGAAAAGGGACCGGTCCTGAGAACAGATGGACTCTCCATTGTGAGGAATCTCGAGGGGAGATCTCCAGTAGGAACCTACACCCTAGGAACCTTGCTGCACTATATTGTACAATAGAAAGCTGGCTTCCTCCCGACTTGTTCAGGTTACCATTAACATGGACAGCACTGCAGACATTTCTGGTTGCCCTAAGCCTTGAATGGTTCTCAAAGGAACACACCTATGCTAGTAGCACAAACTGCTAGAATTTTGGATACATATGTTGAAGAAACATATTCTTATTCCCTTATTCCCTTCTCCTTTCATCAGATAAGATAGAGGCCGTGGGTGAATGAGTACAACTTCGGAGAAACTAATGAGCAGAGCAATACAGATGATAATAGAGTCAAGGTCGAGAGATGGACACTTGAGATCGAAGTCAATGCGTAACTCGTCCAAACCCATTTTAAGTGTCGCTCGGGAGATATCTCACTATTTGGAACGGTTGTGAGACCGGACAACAGGCTCTTGACATATAGAACGCATAACCCCAGGCCAAAAACAAACGAGCCAGAGTGAAAATAAGGAGAAACCACATTTGCGCCAAAGCCATCGATATCGAATACATCACCGTCCGGTGTATGTGGAATATCTGAAAACGAGAGTTAGTCCTCGAAGAACATTGCAATCCAAAAGGTTGTCTGAATGGAAGACCCAGGGGAATACAAACCTCCAGATTCTCGCACGCATGTCGCCGCTTCCAGTGGCGAACAGATTGTTTGTGGGGCTGGGTGCGACAGAAATAACTGGTTGAAATGTTAGAATGGAGCGCCCTCAGATCGAGGAAGCACAGATTACTCACCTGAGTTCTTGTGACCTTGAAGCATCATCTGTGCAATTCCAGTGTTCGGATCCCAGAACTGAACGCCTCTGTCCTTGGATCCACTCATGATCCAATGTCCGTCGGGAGTCAGGCAAACACTGAGAACGAAATCCTGAATTGAAACAGTTAGCACATACAAAATTCCACATGTGACAAAAGGTGAACATTAACTAACCTTGTGGCCTTCGAAGGTTCGCACACATTTGCCGCCCTTGACACCACTTCCTGGCAAGAGGCCCCTTGGCGCCGTGAGCTCCCATAGCTTGATAGTCTTATCAAGACTGCCACTGACGAGGTCACGACCGTTTGGCGCAAAGGCAACTGAATACACGCTGTCTTTGTGACCATCGGGACTCTCCAGACGCTCCACCAGGTAGCCAGTTGTGGTATCCCAGACACGCACGCTCTTGTCGAGAGAGCCAGCAGCAACATAGTGACCATCAGGAGACATGGCCACCGTAGTAACTCCATCTTCAATGCTAAGAGTATACACGAGCTTGCCTTCCACGACATCCCAGAGACGCACGGTCTTGTCACCGCTTCCAGATGCAATATAACGTCCATTCCCTGCATAATCAAGTGAATAGATATCTTGCTCATGTCCGGTGAAGACATGCTTGATAGACCGAGTAGCGATATCCCAGACCTGTATTGGGATGACGCGGTCAGCATGCAGAGCTGAGTACGTCACAAAGAGAAAGTTCAAACTCACCCTGATCTGCTTGTCTTCGGCACCGGTTGCAAGATATTTCCCATCGGGGCTGAAGCAAACGCTGCGGATGTACAGATCCCCATCCTTGTCAACGCTGTCATCCTGGAGAGCGGCCACGTTCTGACCCGTGGCTACATCGAAGATCTGAGCCGAACGGTTGCAACCTGTAGCGACATACTTGCCGTCTCGGCTGAATCTCACGCAGCACACGACACTATCGTGGACAAGGTGATGCACCAGCTCCACGTCCAGTACTCTCTGCACCTCTGGATTGAATATAGCATACCAATCAGGCCCCTCTCGCTTCTGCGATGGCGGCAGGTCATCGGGGTTCCAGTTTGCCAAGCAGTTTCCAGGGCGCTCACGGACGAGTGCCTGACTAGGAGGCGTTGGGCGAGCAATCTGAGGAGACGCCCTGGGATCCGGATATGTGATTTGGTGGGTCTGTTGAGGGGTTGCAGGGCCCGGGGGAGCTCGCGCCCTACCCTTTCCTGGCCCGGGAGAGGCAGTGGGTGGTGGAGGTCCATAACCTGTATAGAGGACAAAATGCGTGTTAGCGAGCAAAGAACCAGCACCACAACCAGTTGCACATACCGTTCACAGCAGCACCAGGCTGGTATCCCCCATAGGAGCTCTGCGGTGGCTGGGGCGGTCCTTGTTGCGCCCCGGGAGCAGGCTGCTGAAGGGTATGCTGGGGAGGCTGCTGATCCGGGAGAGGGGGAGGGGCAAGACCGGGACCACTACCTCCTTGGTTGGCCATGACCCCACCAAACAGGTTGCTCTGGCCATGGCCAATTGCAGGCGGGGGTGCCTGAGAAGGGCCAGCGTGCGGCGGAGGGCCGCCAGCGTGAGATGGAACGGTATGAACGCCGCGCTGTTCAAGCTCATGCCGCAAGACTCGGATCTCCGCCTCGTAGCTAATAAAGAGCGGTGGTTAGAAGCTGGGAATACTTTGCGTACTCTAGGGATGGTACGTACTCTTGCTTCATCTTGATCTGGGCCTGTTCAAGCTGATAGACCTTCTGCCTGATCATCTCCAGCTCCTGAAGCTGCCCAGTCACTGCAGCATCCGTCAGCCATTCTCTCCGCGGATTCGAAAGCATTCTCGCCACGGAACTGAATATCGAAGACTTGGGGGGATTCCACTGAGGAAAGGGGAGGTGCCTCCCGCCGTGACGCACTCAGTGTCCGCTATTGGTAGGGAGGGGAACGGGGGACGGCAGGCGTACATTGGTGCTCGAACTCGCCATTACTTCTGGACTGGTTTTCGAACTCCTGCCGCACCTGCTCCAGCAACTCGTTCAGACGGGAGCCGGGTGCGGTAGGGACCATCCCACGATGTGCGTTGTACATGGTGACTGTCGCTGTTCTCGTCGCCCAAGACAGGATCCGGTCAATTTGACGGCGGGCTGGTCAAAAACCCCGTCTGCTCGCGACAGGCAGATCGGGTGGAGGAAGCCGTAGGGGGGAAAGGCGATTGAGGCGGGTGGACTGCAAAGGACGTCAGTGATGTCGCATCCACAGCGCGCAGGATCCCGCGGCGATCAGACACGGTCGCAAGAGGACCTGACGTAGGTCGGGGTTGGGGTTGGAGGGAGAAGTCGACGGCGAGAAGAAGGTTGGGCTCCAGCACTTACGGGGTCCCGCGCAGAGATGTAGCTGGTGTTTTCTGGCGCGAGAAGCGAGGCGGCAGGCGACGGGTTGAACCGCAAGACTCCCGTCCACAGAGCACGGGCAGGTTGGAGGAGAGGCCACGTCGGACGGGGCCGTCAGCAGTGGTGGAGGGATAGGATCGAGATGACGGGAGGTGCTGGAGAGAGGAAGAGGGAGCAGGAGCGGTGGTTGGGCGGTGGCAGAATGGTGGAGAGAGAAGTTTGACAAGGCCTAGAAGGGGTCAGCAGCCGCCAAGCGTATCGATACCCGACCGGCGAGGTCACGGTACGGGAGGGCCTGCCCGGGGCCTGCTCGGGAACCGGGCAGCTCTGGGGGAGCGTGCGCGCACGGGCCAGCGGCCCACCTGGTTTTCTTTGTGCGTCCATCAGGCCGAATATATTATTATTTATATTACAGAGAAACATCCTTCTGATCATCACCAGGGGAGCGTGTCTATTCCCCGTTAGTTCCCCAGCCAGCTCCTGACAAGTGTCCAGGTCTCATCGTACTTTGCGCTCTTCAGCGTCAAGCTCTGCGAAGCGCTCTATATATACGAAGATAACCCGGCCAATCCACAGTCCGACGGTTCAGTCGGAATCATCTCAAAACACTAGGCTGCCAAGCTTTAAGATCACCTAAACAGCAAGGTTTTTAACATGGTTGCAGGTACTTTCCATTCCACGATAACAAGACCTGCTCGTCTCCCAGCAGGAGCACCATCGGCCTAAAACCAAGTGCAATCGACTCGTGGAATATGCCCGTGCTTTGCAGGTTTCAAGGATGGTGGCTCTACCGCACATGAATGACGACTTGCCGGCAGCCCGTGCAACGAGATATGTGGTGTCACCGCCAGTACTCCCTCTGTAGTTTATCCATTTCCTCATACACTCCAACCATTTTTGCCTGAGTAGCGTGCCTAGTGACTGCCCAAGTTGCCATTTTTGGCCCCTGCTTTCCACCTTCCACACGCAGCAGCAGCAGGAGCAGGAGCATATAATATCGTGGTAGTACACAGGAGGTCGGCTTCCAGGTGGTAGTGGTCCTCGACGTGACGGAATCACGGCCTGTCCTTGACACTAAAACCCGATCCGGACAAAGTACCACGATGAACATCAGGTTCCCACGGAAGGTCTTATCATACATAAATATCTGGAAGGCAGTCACCTATCGTCCAGTATACCTCAAAGATACTATATGACGATGTCCGGGTACCTGTAGTTTTGATCCCGTAGCAAGCCGGGCTGAATCCCGCGAGTCGATGTCACCGTTCTGTTGGGTATGTCGAGGACAATGTAAATCCCCTGCATACACGGGAAATGCCTTGTCCTGTGCATATATACCATAATCATAGCATGCTGAATTCAAGATGCTGCTGTTTTTTTAAGTTCTCACGGGCGCTGGCGAACGCGCATGGTTGGGCTTGCAGGCGTCTGCAGCCGCGACGGGCCCCCTTGGTCTTTTTCTTTTTGACTCGGGACCATTCCCCACCGCGCAGAAGCCGGCAGGGGCCATTATTATTATTGGCCACGGAGCACAACGTGCACAGCAATTCATTTCATCCAAGCTCAACCCATACAAAACAGGACCCGGCTCAGCCGCTCCGGCCTGGTGTGATGCTCCGAGGCGTGCGCTACGGAGGGTTAAGACCGGGCGAGCCGCTCAAACGGCCTTGATCTGATAACTCGCCATCTCCTCCTCCACCATTTTCTCCTCCTCCCCAACCCCCATTCTTCACACGCTCTCTTTTCCTCCTCCTCGTCGTTCCCTTCATTCATGCTTCGTCACCTGCCGCCTGCGCCCTAGCTGCGACGCGTTAGCCTGACCTTGGACCTGCTTGACGAACCAGTTGCGGCCTCCGTGTCTGCGCACTGCCGACTCGAGCAACCATGGATATCGTCCTCGAGGTCTGGGACACCTTCCTGGGCGATCGCCTGTATGCGACGCTCCTTCCAGCGTCGCTTGCATCCTCAGTCACATTCCCCGCGGACAAAGGGGTCTTCAATGGCACCCTGTCGTTTTTCGGCCAGCCGGAGTCGTATGTCTATAAGCCCGCTACCAAGTTTTTCCGCCTTGAGCCGTCCAAGTACGCCTACATGAGCGCCTGGCCGAGGGACAACATCTACCGACAGTCGGTCAGCTTCTTCTTGATCACCTGGTTCGCACCTCTCCGACCCTGCTCCGCTTGCGACTAGCCAATTGCTAACGTTTATCACTGCTGAAAAGGATCTTCGGGCTGCTCATCTACTTTATATGTGCCACCCTATCGTACATGTTCGTATGGGACAAAACGACCGTCAAACACCCCAAATATCTCAAGAATCAGATTCGCCTCGAGATTGCACAAACCATGAGGTCGATGCCAGTGATGTCCCTCCTGACGGTGCCTTTCTTCGTGGCCGAAGTGCGAGGATATGCCAAACTGTACGATTCGATTGCCGACGAGCCATTCCCCTATTACAGCATCTTACAGTTCCCACTGTTCATCGCCTTTACGGATTTCTTCATCTACTGGATCCACAGGGGCTTGCACCATCCACTCGTGTACAAGAAACTTCACAAGCCTCATCACAAGTGGATTATGCCGAGCCCCTTCGCTTCCCATGCCTTCCACCCCGTTGATGGCTGGGCCCAGAGTGTCCCGTACCACGTGTTCCCCTTCATTTTCCCTCTTCAGAAGTTTGCCTATGTACTCCTTTTCGCTTTCATCAACTTCTGGACGGTCTTGATTCATGACGGTGAATATGTTGCCAACAGTCCCGTGATCAATGGCGCCGCTTGCCACACTATGCACCATCTCTACTTCAACTACAACTATGGGCAGTTTACCACTCTCTGGGACCGTCTCGGGGGCAGCTACCGAAAGCCAAACGATGAACTCTTCCGGCGCGAGACAAAGATGACTCAACAGGAGTGGGAGAAGCAGTCTAGGGAAATGGAGGCAATTCTGAAGACGGTCGAGGGAACCGATGACCGTAATTACGAGAGCGAAGAGAAAGCGAAGAAAAATCAGTGAGCTCCGGCTAGGGCTACTAGGACTCGGGTTCTAGTAGAGGCCGAGCACGTTAGAGTCGGAGTGCTGGATATTGAGCAGGCTCTCACTCGACCGTGGCTGGGGAATTGAAAGGAACATGGCCAAAGTCGTGGCATCATTCCGGACAAGATCGAGGGAAATCTTGGGATGTTGATTTGTTCTCGGTCGGACCTCAAAGTGTTAGGATGGGATCATTCCAGGTGAGACCAGAGTCGATGGGCCGATGGTCTTCAGTAATGTCCCAGCTGAAGCGTCGGCACATCTTCATAATATGAACTCCGTGGCCTTGAAGGGGCCAGCGTATGGTTTTAAAGTCACGAAAATATGCCCGCCTATTTCTGCTTATAAATACCTTTCTGTACCATGATTAATATCACTATTGTAATTAAATATTTCTATTATTCTTGTTATGCTCGTTTTTCTCTATGGGTGTTTTTAATACTTTTGAAGTTCATGCGGATGAGTTGGTCATTTGGTACCCCATCACTGTGGCTGCTTACCTGTTACTACGAACTGCACAATTGTACATAGTTGAAAGCAGAGTGGTAATGAGATGTTCTGACAATGTGGTTTCTTTGCTTACACTTTGTGTGTTATATCTGCTTCCGATCAACATGGTGTGGTGGCTGGTCTGCTGTCTTGATGGATTCTGAACTGTGCAGTGTGGTCCAATGTCAGCAGCTGTTCTGTCTTCTGTAGGGCAATCCTGACGTCTACACAATCAGGCATGTAGACTGAGTAGAATAGAAAAATCTCTTCGGAAAGTGCTATTGTTCCACTATCTGTGTTCTATAGTAACTAGCCTGTTCTCAGCACAGGGAAACTAGTATATTGAGGCTACCAGCTGCTTCACGGACCTGAATTGTTTTCTAATGCTTTGCCCGTGCACGAGCTATCATCCGGATTTGTCTCATGTTTTTAGTAATACAGTACAATCGAGATGATGCCCCGAATTCTTGGCTCGTGGGAGGGAGGGAACGTGGGAGTTAGCAGAGAGAATGCATATTCTCCCACAGCTCCGTGGCCTGACCTGGCGCTCTTTCTGATACATCACTTCGTCTACTTCCTGGAAACCTTCCATCACCAGCCGAAGATTATTTCAACTATATTATGTCAGGTTCGAAAGAGTCGCTTATGGTTCTTTCGACCGTGTCTGTACTATACAAGATCCATATCCCTGGCTCCCGTGGTCTAGGAGAACATGCGGACCTGGTAAAAGCACCTTTTTCCTCGTCACGGTCGTGCTTGTGATTCCGGGGGCATTTTTCTTTTTCCTTCTTTCTCTTTTCTCCAGGTCGGATTTAAAATGTGGGCTCTTAATGGCTAGACCCTATGGCCCAGACCATGGTTCCACAGGCTGCGGCCCTTGGCACGAGGCCGCGGAGTTTATATCCAACCTCGTTTCTGTCGTTTCCTCCACTCTCTCTACACCATCAATGAACGATTCAAATAATATTCAATTAAGATGAGGCCTATATACATGGGGCATTTTATCGACAGAGTACTATACATACAGACAGACGGACAATTTCACAGTTTCTGAGCTCTCTTGGTCGCCTCCTCCGGCAAGAACCAGTCCATGTATTTCCGTTGAAGCGCCGGAGTCACCCCAGTGTCCGGGTCAGCCGGTTCCTTACCACCGTTCAAGTACGTCGCCAGAGCGTCCTCCGCATGGGCTTCAGCATCGTACCCATAGACCTCCAACACGGTTTGCGGGTCACCATACAGGTTGCTGCTTCTCACATAGTACTTGCCCTCCAGCTCCGGCGCCATGGCGGCATCACGCGCTTGCTGCAGTGGGCCATCGGGCAGATGCCAGATGGCACCGTTGATGAACGACACTTGTTGCTTGGCGTAGGCCTTGGGCATGCGCTCCTTTTCGTAAATGTTGATCGCCTCACGCAAGCTGATCTTCCCCTGGATCACCGCACCAATGCACTTTGCGAGGAAGGCACCGTCTTCCATGGAGGTGGCAGCTCCCTGAGCCATGTGGTTCACCATGGAGTGCGCAGCATCTCCCATGAGGACAACGTTCTTTTGAGGCGAGGACCAGGACTCCATGGGGCCGGTCACCATCAAGGGCCACCGTGACTAGCAAACATGATGGTCAGCACAATGGTCTGTCTGTCTCTCTTATCCAGTGCTTCAGGGGAGGACTCACGGTCTGCGGAATCATGTCGACAATGCGCTTGATGCGAGGATCGAAGTCCTTGTACTCTTCCCGCATCTCCTCAATGGGCACTTGCATCTCTGTGGCACGCAGCTTCTCTGGGCGGTGGTGGGACAGAACGAGGTTTAAGACCTTGCCCCCGCTGATCGGATACGTGATGATGTATGCGTTATGTGCCATCCAGACCTCCATGGTCGGCTTCTCGATGAGCTCCCGGGCAATTGGGTCCTTTCGGATCTGCTCATAAGGCACAATGGCGCGGTAGGCGCAGTTGGTAGTGGGCGGCTCAGGACGGACATGGGGGAACAAGGTCCTTCGTACAATGCTGTTGATTCCGTCTGCACCGACACAGAGGTCGAAGGTGTATTTGGCACCCTTCTGTGTCTCCACAGTCACCTTGTCTCCGCTCTGATACTCGACGCGCGAAACACGGGAGTCAATGTATATCTCAGCGCCCAGCTGCTTCGCCACTGTGACCAGACCCTCGTGGAGGTGTGCACGGTGGACAACCCACCACGGCCGCCCCAAAGCGCGCTCCAAAGCTGCTATCTTAGTATGACCGACTTTGGTGCCGTCCTTTCGGCGCATGTTCAGCTCCTCAAACCGCACGAGGTTATTCCCAATCACGTCGGCGACCTTCCATCGTTGAAGGAGAACGGAAACATTGGGCGTCATTTGGATTCCGGCACCGATCTGAACCGTTTCAATCACATTAATTGTCTCTTCTCCGTAAGTTCGAACCAGAAGGGTATACAGACCTCACCGAGCTGCTCTGCAGCTTCCAACACCGTCACTCGAGCTCCAGCTCTCCGGAATGCGATGGCCGCGGCGAGACCACCGATTCCGGCGCCGACAATACCAACATGGATATCACGGTGAGTCTTTAGAAGTCAGCAATCTGTGAAATGCTCTCGAGAGTTCTGACTGCTCACCATAGCTGTGTTGCAAAGGACCTCACTGAAAGGAACTATTGACGACAACACTAGAACTTCCTTGAATATAGGTGACTTCTGCTGCTCTTTGGGATCAATTCGGGCCCCTTGCTGCGATGGTATTTATTATGCCAGCTGTATTATAAGTTGCGGTGATTTCGGGGAGTTAGGGAAGCTTCGGGGAGTTAGGGATCCATGATCTAACTCTGGACGAGAACAACCACAGCCGAGGATAATGCAGGAGCCTCCCTGTGGCCAGTGAGGGGCATATATTTGTTCGAGTTAGACAGGCATGCTCAGACTTCTATGTACTGCTTCATCGGTCAACGCGGTATCTTATATGCTTGCCGCAGTTTTCCAAGATGGTTCCGGCCAGACAGACCCTTAGTGTGCCTCATTTGGGAGGCATCAACGTGGGCTACCGGCTCTCGTCGACCCCTCCAAACCAATCTAAACCTACGCTTATTCTTATAATCCCGTTCACTACAACGGTGGATTATTATCTCCCAGAGTTTGAAAACCGGGAACTTACTGACAAATTGAATCTGCTCGCGATTGAGCCCCTTGGCCATGGCGCTACTCGGACCAAGAGCGAGACGTTCACGTACTGGGACTCAGCGATCATGAGCCTCCAGCTCATGGACGCTCTCGGTATTGAAAAGGCATTTGCGCTGGGAACGTCTCAGGGCGGCTGGATATCCGCTCGGATGGCTCTGCTAGCGCCCCAGAAGGTTGGGAAAATTCGATATCCTTGCTCGTGTGATCTCATTCCTTAACCGATTCGAGTAGATACAGGGGATCTTGCTTGTCGGCACATCCATGGATTACGAGTCTCCCAGGAGCCGGGAACTTGGCTGCTGGGATGGTCCGGGGGCGTGCTCGGGCTTGGTCACGCTGGCTGCAAACCACGCCCCCATGCCCGAGTTCGAGCCGGGAGACGCTTACTATGACTTCCTGATGGAGATTGGATACGGCAAGACCGTGCCTCGCTCCCTGAGAGACACCTGGGCCAACACCATCAGGAGCACTTACCGGGGAAATGACGGCAAGAGGAGAATCTGCATGGCTGCTATCAATCTCAGCACCCGCGATGGGTTGCATGCGCGGCTGCCTTACATCAAGTGCCCTGTCCTCTGGATGCAGGTATGATTGCGTTGTCTTTTTTTTTTATATGCCCCATTCCCGCGGTGCTTTTTTGACCCTCCAACGGCATCCAATCTGACCACTCTCACAGGGCACTGAGGATGTAGTGTTCAGCGTCGCGAATGCGCAGGAAGAGATTAAGCTGTTTACCAACGCGCCGGAGGCTAAACTTGTGACGATGCAAGGAGGCGTGCACTTCCTGAGCTTCACGCACGCCAAGGAGGTGCATAAAAACATCTTGGACTTCATTGGGCGGTGGAAGGGCGCATCGAAGCTGTGACGGGGTTTGGAGGCTTGTTTTATTCTGTACAGAATCCATACGGTTCAGTTCTTTACAGCCAGGCGGGTTCCTAGGATGAGCATTTAACACGAGAGGAAATGATATGGGTCTTGCATTATTTGTGCATTAAACCCATGGCATTGCCGTTGTACTGTACGCACTACTACTAGTAACCTGTCGACGCTGCAATGACAGTCATCTGCGCGCCGTCGGCCCATCGGCCCGACGGCACCGCTGGACGACGAGCGGAGACGTGGCTGGAGACGGGAACAGCCACACCCCTGCGGCTGGTGCTCGGCTGTTCGGGACGGGGCAGGGCAAGCAGCGAATCATCGTCTGCAGCCTGTATCATCCGCTCCGCGCTGCCGGGCGCCGTGCGGGGCCGCTCGATGCGGGGTCTTTGCGGAGAGGTCTATAAAAACGCATCCTTCCCGACCCTTCCCCGTCCACCCCCGGAATCCGTCCCAAGTCCAACCGCGTTCCCCGCAGAGTCCCCAGATCCCTCGCCTCGCACATCCCGGGAGACGCACGAAGCGCGCGGCCATGTCGCCGTCCTTCAACCCCAGGGAGAACAGCGCCAGCTCCAGCCCCGGCAGGCTGTCGTCGCCCGGAGCCCGGCCTCCGGCGGACGCTTTGCCGCCGCCCCCCAAGAGACGCAGGGTCGCCTTGGCATGCAACACGTGCCGGAACCGCAAGTCACGTGTATGTCCGCGCCCCGAGCCCCGGATGGTCGTGGACAAGACCCAGGTCCAGGTTCTGACGGGTGTCCCTCTAGTGTGATGGAAGCCGGCCGAAGTGTGCCCTGTGCAAGGAACTGGGTTGTGATTGTGTGTACCAGCAGGTCGGGGCTTCGTCCAACCTGACCGTTGGCAAAGAGTATATACAGATCCTTACCTAATATCTTGTTCCCCTCCATTTCCGGACAGCCCTCCCTCAGTCTAACCTTTTCACCGCCTGCGTAGTTATGTCGCTCAGCTCGAGCACCGCATCGAGAAAATTGAGGAGTTCCTTCGGCCCTGGCGGGAGGCACGCAATGCCGGCCAGCAGGACAAGCCGTATGCGCTGCAGAATGATGATGCGAGCTTTCCGTCGGGGGGCGAGCCTCCGGCTGCCAGGGATGGAAATCCTGTCGAGCATGTCCCTTCAAACCGAGCCGAGATGGGCGAAGTCGATACGTCGGAGAATTCGATCGACGGCATGGGGGCAATCAAATTCACGGATGAAGAGGACTGCGGGTTCTTTGGTATGGCACCAATATCATTCGTTCGCCCAAGGGGGCCGGGAAGTCGCTGACGCGAATTTTAAAAGGTCCTTCTTCGAATATCGCCTTCATGCGTCACATTTCGCGAGCGATAGCTCGGGGAAATTCACGCAACCCCTGTGTTCCGTCAGTATCCCCTCATGAACGGCTGGGGGGCGGGATGATGAGCGTCTCGCGTTCCCAGCCAGCGCCGGATACGAACGGTAGGAGGCGGAGCGGCAACGTCTCGGACGGCGTCAATATCTACGCCCTGCCTCCGGAATCTCGGACCTGGAGTCTCATCAGGCAGTACTTCCTCAAGACGGGACAGCTGCTCCCATTCATCCATGAGCAGTCTTTTTGCGAGACGTACTTTCAGATGAAAAGAGACAATTTCACCAAGGTGCGCCGAACGTGGCTCGGTTTGCTGAATATAATACTGGCGATAGCGACCAGTCTCTCCATCGAGGGTGACATGCCTGCAGAGAAGAGGATCGAGGAGTCTGATATCTACTACCAGAGAGCAAATGGGCTCTGTGGTAGGGAATCCATGAGAAATACAAGCCTCGAGATGGGTGAGTGGAGGTTCCCCATTGGCTAGATAGAGAATATTGTGTGGATGCATGGCATTAACTGAGTGGATTGGTCTGTATAGTGCAATATCTGCTCATACTCGGGCAGTATCTTCAGGGCACTCAAAAGTCAGTCCAGGCGTGGAACGTGCATGGCCTTGCCATTACTGCAGCCTTCCAACTGGGCCTCCACTCTCCCGAAGCGAACCAAGGATTCCCTCCGCTGGAGCGTGAGATCCGCAAACGGACTTGGTTTGGTTGTATCATCCTCGACCGGTATGCTCCACTATTTGCAGCTTCTGCGTTACTTATTCTCTTCCTCTTTGCTGAGACTCCACATAGGACGCTGAGCATGACGTTTGGCCGTCCATGCACAATCCCGGAATCTTATGTGAAACTAGACATGCCTCGAACGGATATGCAAATGCTGGGCCACACGACGCAACTCGAGCCCGGCCCACAGCTAGATGCCCTCTTCTTCACGGCTGCCATGTAAGTAATGTCGGAGAGCTTCTTGACTTTGTGAACACCCCGCTGATGAAATTACACAGAAAACTGTACGTTGTTATGTATAATGTCATCGACACCTGTTATGGACAGAATCTGGGGTTTGAGCATGCACCAAACACTGTCCACGTGGTGTCTCAAGTGCTCGAAGGAGAACGCCAACTGGAGGAATGGCAGGTAAAGCTCCTGCCGACGCTGGGGCTCCGAATCTTCCACAAGCCACTCCTGCCTGAAGACCTAGAGAAACTCTCACCGGACGACGTGATCCCTCAGAGGTTCAATGTTGTGCTGTCCCTGCGCTACCATAACCTGCGCATCCTGCTTCACCGCAAGTTTCTCGAGAAGTTTCTGGACGCTTACGGTGCAAACGATAGCGCGAACCAAGAAAAGAAGATCCTTCAACAGGTGGGAATCAGCAGCGTGCAAAACTGCGTGGAGTCTGCGATCACGATTATAGCGACGGTTCATACTATAGCCTCGTCCACCGGATGGCGCCGGGACATTCTAGGTGCCTGGAATTATTCTCTCTACTACAGTATGTGTTATATTCCATGGGTACTCTGCACACTCTTAAGATCTTCAAAGACACTAACACAGAAAAATAAAACAGCCTTCAACGCAGGCCTTGTCATATTTGGAGCGCTTCTTGTCTCTTCAAAGGAGAGTCTCCACGACCCCTCTCAATGGAGCGTGGTCGAACGCTCCCGTCCTTATCTCGACTTGGCTGCTGAAGCACTGCGACACCTTGACTCCGGGAACCGCGTGATCGAGCGCTGTATCGAATATCTCACCCAACTTTCTTTCGTGCTGAACCATTTGAGTAAGTGCCACTTTCACACAAGTCTTACCCCCTCTAAAGAAAAATAGAGAGAGAGAGAGAGAGCATCAATCCCTAACGATCCATACACAATCAACAGCATCCAGCGGTGCAAGCGGTCCAGCTCTGAACAACAGCAGCGGCCTGGGCAACATCCACGGAGGATACGCACACGGGCTAGCCCCGACACCCGCGTCTCAAAACACTCCCCACATGCCGATCCGAATGAACTTCACCAACCAGTCGCCCGTGGGGATGGAACTCGGCGAGTTCATGATAGACAGCGACCTGGATTTCCTCGGGCGACTCTTCGATCTCAGCAGCCGGAACGTGGATGGCAGCGGTGGGCTGGATACCGGAGAGACTCCAGATACCCAGAGACCCTCATTTTAATATCCGATTGATTGATCGGATTGAGGACCCATGTATTATCATTATCAGCATTAGAGTCGGCAATACATTTAATGATTGTTTTGCGTAGTCGAATCTCCGTCCAGCACGGTCAAGTCCTCAACGTTAAGTCAGCAGAAATACATAACAAAAAGAGAAAAATAAGCTTCCCCCCCACCTTTGCCCCGTTTGCTTAACGAAATGCCTCGCCGCGCAGCGGAAAGAACCTTTCTGAGATGTTCAAGTGCCGCATCACAACATCAAGCAAGGCAAAGGTGTTAAAAGGGTTTAACCTGTAACCAGCGCGATCTATCGGCGAGAACTTTCACTGTTCAAAAAAAGGGTCTGAGTACAGCAAAGGTATATTTATGTATAATAGAAACAGTATGAGTGTCAGATCTTCTCGATTCATTGATTGAAATACAAGTACAAAAACACTTTAATTGTAATATTCTCTTTTTATGTCTCACGATAATAAAACAGGCATGGAAAGATATACGCCTCGTAGCGTCCGGAAAGATCCACGCAAGGAAATCCGCAAAGGGGATATATGATTACATGGAAATGGAGAAGATAACCCCCAACTGAGCATGCTCGCGAGAGAGCAGACAAAAAAATAAAAGAGATGATGACGCCGATAATGATATGAGATCATACTACATCTCCTGACCTGACAGCAAGCTACAGGGCAAGCGCGTCTGATGCTACCTGTCTCCAATAGCTAGACCATCTGCCTCCTGGACGGGAGAGTTCCCGTCAGCAGCGGCGTTCGCAGCCGGCTCTTGTCCAGCAGGTTGAGGGGGCACAGGTGCGGTTGTGCCAACTGGCGTGGCGTTTGCCATGGCCTCAGATATGAACGACTCTTCGACGGCAGCTTTCCTCCTGAAGACTCTTAACCATCTTCGCCCCCAGTGGCGGATGTGTTCATCCTCGGGCAGAGTTCCACTTCCATCGCCTCTCTCCATCAACTGATCGTTGCTACCACCGGCGACCGGAACAATCGAGTCCTCAATTAGGTTGAAGAGGGCTTGCATATCGCCCTTCTCACGGTTGAGAGTCTCGTCCAAGACACTCAACTGCGGCTCGTACAGACCCGGCTGGGTACGGGCTGCAACAATTTGTCGAATTCGATTGGTAACCTTTCCAATAGTTGCAGAAATCATCTCGTATATATGAGTTTTGGCAAGAGTTGTTCCCGCTGCCAAATTGTCCAGGAGTACCCATTCGAGGACGGAAAGGGGTGTCAAGATCGTATAGTTGAGAAGCTTATCAACGATATTTATGGCGATGCCAGGCTGGTCAGCCCAGTATTCCATAACTGAAGTGATGATCTGACGGCGGGCAAGGGGCGATCGAGGGCCAATCGAAAGTAGTCGTTCCTTGTTCCGTTCAATACAAGATAGGACGTGAGAGAGGGACTTGGCCCCGACATAGCAGATGGAAGTGACAAACGCATCGGTCGATGGAAGCATTGGATCCTCAACACCCAGGGCCTTGGCTTGCTCCTCAATTGAAGCGATAACCGGTTGAATTTCATCGTCAGGAGCTTTCTTGCGGATGAGTTCCATAATTTGCCTGCCTTCCTTGGCGTACGGTGTTGCTGGGATTCATTAGCGTCCACAAAGTACTCCAGTCTACGAATAAAGTGGCAGACTTACTGTCTGAGGCGTATTTGAAGTCAGGCGTATCTTTCTCTTTCCCTTCTGGTATCAAGGCATGATAAGGGTCCGGCAGAGTCCCTTTAATACGCTGAGCGAAACTCAAGCGGATTTCCTTGTCCAGAGCCCCCATGATAAAGGCCTTTTTCGGATGAACGTCAGGGAGTTCCAGATCCTCAATCCTAACACAAAATTAGAACCTCCGCTCATCATTTGTATGATGAGATACTTTTCTGTTCGACTTACCATTCGGTCCATTTCCAGGTAAACCCAAAATTGCTCAAATGATGCGAGAACCAATCCAAGAAGCGATGACTCAAATCAAGGTCAAGTTTCTCAATATTGCGATACAGGAAGCGAATTGCACGTCCCAGGCTTGGAGCGATGGCAGCCGGTGCAATCTTGCAGCACTCCGTGAGTACTGAATGATAGTAAACGAACTTGTGCTCAGGAGTAGGAAGCTGGAAGAGTTGGGAGAATACGGCATCGACGGCAACATCTTCAGGCTTCCAGGTCGAACGGTCACCTGCGACCTCACGCAGCTTGTCAAAAGGAGTCGCGCGCTTGACGAAAGTGTTTGGAGCGAAATAACAATCAACATCGATAAGAAACTTGGCCGTTGCGATACGGTTGAAGTCGAGAATGTTGATGGTGTCCACAATAGCATCCCTTATCAAGGATGACGCGATGTCAGACGTTGGGGGGACCGTTTCAATGTCCTGGCTAGCATACAGAGAGAAATGGATCTCCGGAAATATTGCTCGCGGTCCGTTTCTGACAGGATTTGGCACAATTATTTGGGGGAATGCGTGCTTTGGTGCCGTTTGCAAAGGGTCAGGAGCATCAGTTTCCCCTTCGCGTGGTATTTTCCAGGGCCGAGGAATACAAGCGAGCTCCCAAGCGCGAGTGGACTCTCCCTGAAGTTGACTCTGAAGCAGACTTATAACACTTTGTGTCGCTACCGGTCTGTCCTCCGTTACAAAAGGATCGACCAACGATACCAGAGTGTGAGGCGTCGAGGCGATGATATCTGTCTTCTCAAGAAGAGCGGATGCATGGGCCTCGAAACCTGTTGCAGAAGATGCCATCACATAGGGAATGGTGAACAGGATGACCTTGACGATTTCAAGACCGAGTAACTAAAGAGAAAAAGAAAAGATGTTACTATCCGTTCGCTTCATAGGAATCAGGATAGATATACTCACATCTTCTGAAGAAGCTGTCTGCAAGTCGACTGCACGTGCGAACAGCTCATCTAGAATAGGAAAGATACCATCCCCCTCGAACAGACCCTGGAGACAGCCTAAAAATCGCAGGATAAGCTTAAGTTCGCGCCATGCCCCGATATTGACGTAGTTCTGCGCGGCTTCACCGGCTTTTTTGAGCAGCTCTACGGCGACCTCTGATTTCTGGCTATTAGCGACTAGGACGATCGCCGCAATGAACGGGATCTTGAACGGCTGTTCCATGACGCTGGAGGCACCTGTGTTAGCAGGTAAAAATACCGAGTAATAAACTCGAGGAGTATTTCTCACAGTTGAATAGCGAGATCCACAAAGTTCTTTCTCAGTTCCTCATCTTCGAAGTTCTCTGTAACGGTCTTTGCGATTCCCGCAACATCGTCCTCTGCCCGCCTTGCAGGCTATTTCAAACAGACCAGCAGCGTCAGCACCCCCGAACGAAACAAAAAAAGCCTGAAGGGAATATTATGCATACCGACTCAGCAATTGTTAATAACTGCCTCCGAACTTTGGCAACAAGAGGTTCCTCGTATCTGCGCCTCTGTGGGCGGCGGTCATAGTCATCATCATCTGGAAGCCATTGTCAGAAACAAATCGGAAGCTATATTACTGTACAACTCCTCTGTTACGGACCTCTATGACGCCTTTTACGCCCGCCCCTGTGGCCATGGTTGCGACGTTCGTAGTCGGCCATTTGTGCCCCGTGCCCCCTCTTTTTACCGGATTATGAACTCGATTTGGAGAGTAAGAGTGCGGGAGTAGCAGCATACAATTGAACCCTTGCGGGATGTGCAATGGACGCTGGAATCAGCTCGAATGCTACCCTACAGACCACGCTAATACGTTAGCACCTTGAACAAAAAAGAATAGCCCGTTGACCGTGAAGAGGAGTTGAAAGGGACTGTACTGGAGAACGTAACCAGGACCCCACCTTGTTGTAAACAGAGTCCAGCTATGCAACCACGCGTCACAACACACTTGCGCGTTCACAGGACTCCAGCAGTCTTGCAAAGCTGGTTCCGGTCGAATAAGCTTCCTTTCTTGCAAGGAGCGGCAAGACTCGCAACAACCGAGCAGACCGCTCTCAGCACGTCGCTGTTAAAGCAGAGAGCGAATATTCCGTGGGAAGTGATACACAACTGAATCGCAGACGGGCCAGCGCCGTAGAAAAGGCGTCAAAGGGCGGATGCTGCCAGCTCCCACGATGCAAACACGCCAATCCGAAACAGGAGAGTACGGTCGGCCCCTCTGATCCTCCGTTCCGATATTGGTATGTGATGTCATGTGACCAGCTACCATGGGAGTCGGAAAGCAATGGCAGAAGGATCTCCAAGTAGAATGCTGAACGGTGGCCTAAGAGGATATACGTATTGTAACAGAAATTTACAATAACTCTGGTCCTGATAGGCCGCAATCTTGTAGGGGGAAACTTGGACATAATCTCGCTACCTACTATGCAGATACCAGGTGCATGATCTGGGTAACTACTTGGAAAGGAACTTTACTGCTGTGCCACCGCTGATGGCTCTGAAAAATATCAGAGGCGAACCACAGAAATAACTAGATCTCGATACTTATATTGCAAGAGTCCAAAGTGATGAGTCTTAGGCACATCTATGTTTCTACCGTGATACAATATCTATTGCTTATCATGCCTCAGAGATTACCTACAAGAGATAATTTCAGAAAGGTCTGTGCACGTGTTTCTTTGTTTGGGATATTGTGTATGCCAGTCGAAACATAGCATGCTTGAGACTTAAGAAACCGGCTATCCATCCGAAAGTTCAAAGGATAAATTGGAGCCGGCAAATGTTCACGCGCAAAGCCCACGGACTCAAAGCACTCTTGACTGGGGATTCACAAGAGTGGGAATTTCGCACGAACCACCGCTGTAAGCTGATCATGGAAAGCAGGCAAATTTACCACATGGAATACCCTGGGCATGGTACCACAAGGCAAGTTGCTGAGGATTGCTTGGATAAAGAGCAAAGAAAAGAAAAGGGAAGTGAAGTGATTTACTTCCTAAGTACCCGAGTCCCGGCGCTTATACCACGCCGTGGAGTCAAGTGGGAGAAGAGAGCATTCCCGCAAATTCTCCAACAGCGCGAAGAGAACGAGTCTCTGGGACGTGAGAAAATGGAAAGGCATGATTATTAGGCCATCCATGGCATAGCGGACGGGTACCTATTGATTTGGTGAGTCACAGCTAAAGCGTGAGAAAAATGATGTGTGAACCAATGATTATACATGTTAGCGAATGCAAGCCTCCAGTTATGGCATCTCGGGAGTCTCTAGATTGAAGAAAAAGAAAAGAACAAATAGCCTGCTTGGGAATTACAGAATATGCAGCTTCATCGTTGGCCACGCCAATCAATAATGGCCTGAAACCAAGCCAAGCCAAATGAACAAGGTTGGGTTCGAGGACAATGACGGCAATGAGAAAAACAAAAAGGGGGTAAATAGCGCTGCAAATTCTGGGGTCGGGAATCGCCGGCACCCATATTCCTGGCACACACACATAGGTTGTGTGCACACTTGAATCGTCCTCACACTTCCAAACGCGCTCGTGGGACGCTAGTCGCCTCCGCATTTTGTAATCTCCACCCATTGCCCTCTTCCACCAAAACCCTTCGATTCGGATATGAAGCTAAGCAGACCTAATAACCCCCGCAAGCAGACTCATGCGGCAGGGGTATCATCTTTTTTTGCCTCCCAAGAGCTGCCCCGGACACCTCGAAAAAAAAAAAAAACATCCACGCTATATCATCAAATCCCCGTTGCATGAAGCTATCATGATTCATTGCCCATTTTCCCGTCATGACATGGATGGCACTTTTCTCCTCTCAGGGGAAACTAGTTCCCCGGTCCCTCGCCGGTGGTGAGGTCTAAACATACTTCAAAGGATGCTTCTCGAGTTGAAAGACCGCCCAATGCATGAATGTGGGAGCTCCGTATGGCATGAAATCAGGATGATCGCGTATCGTGCAAGAGGCAGCACTCCAAACAGGTGTGTATTTCGTTACGCGTGTGCACGTCTTGACTCAGTCAAGACGTGCCATCATTTCTTCCTTCGTCATAGGCGTGAAATTATCAATGTCAATCCCGCGAGCCTCAAGCGCAGGGCGCGCGTGAGGAGGGACCAGCCGCTTGTTCATCGCGGGTGCGATAGAAAGTTCTATAACCGTCTGTCAGCGCAAGCTCTCCAGGAATAAACACGTCAGCTCATAGACGGCGAGTTACACATACCATGACGTGAGAAATCAAAAAGATTCGGGAGCTCTCTTGGGGGGTTGTTTGGGTGACGCGAGTCCGGCAAGCGCGTGTTCGGATCTCTCAGTTCATCAAAGAAAGGGTGGCACATTGCCTCGATTGCGGAGAGACGTTGGGTCGGCGTATATTCTAAGAGGGACGAGATGAGATCGATAGCTTCGTTTGAAGCCCTGCGGAAAACCTTTTGGACGCCTGTCAGAATCTCCCGAGCAAGCGTGTCCATTGTGGAACAGTACCTTGTTAAAGGGATGAGGTTTGATCTGTGGAAACTTGTGTTCCATATAGTTGGGGTTCATCGTCCGAATCTGTTCACGTGTCGGAGTGCCCAGGACCTTGATGATCTCCACAAGCTGATCAATGCCAGACTCTCCTGGGAAAAGAGGTTGTCCCAGCATCAACTCCGCCATCACGCAGCCAGTGGACCAGACATCTACCAAATGCATTAGTGATTCCAAGGGCCTGGATTGAGAGGGACGACGAGGAAGTTACCAATTTTCGTTGTATAATTCGTCGCGCCGAAGATCAACTCCGGGGCGCGGTAGTAGCGTGAGCAAATGTAGGACACATTCGGCTCGTTCTCGACCAGAATTTTGGCGGAGCCAAAGTCACAGAGCTTCAGCACGCCAGTGCTCGGATCAAGCAGAAGGTTCTGGGGCTTGATGTCTCGATGGCAAATGCCCTGAGAATGTATGTATGCTAGGGATCGGAAGAGCTGGTAGATGTAAAGCTTGACCTCGATCATCGGCATGGTGGTCTTCATCTTGTTGAAATACCGTGATGCCCGGTACACGGTCTCGGGCACATACTCGAGCACCAGGTTCAGATACACTTCGTCTTTCTGCAATTGTTGTCGAGCAGGTAGTCAGGAAAGAGTTTCCATGGGAAATGCACGCAAAAGGAACAACATGACATACCCTTTCCCCAGTGGAGTAGTAGAAAGCTTTCAGTTCCACGATATTCGGATGCCGTACAATCCGCATGATCTGCAACTCACGGTTCTGCAGAGAAATCAGCTGCCATCCATTCAACAGCGAGACGTGGGTCTCTTCACGCCCATTCCGGCCAAACCCACCTTGAAACGCTTGTCCTGAAGCACCCGTTTGATGGCGGCGTCTTCACCGTTGGGTGCCATCTTCGTCTGGAAAACAACCCCGAACGAACCATTGCCCACGATCTTGCACTGAGTATACTGCATCTCCCTGGTTTCCCCAGTCACTCCATCCTGGACCTTTTCGCGGATCACCTCTGTTGAGCCAATCGCAAAATCGTCAGCAACAGCTTTCGACAGCATAGCCAGATACTCGACGTTCAGGGGTGATCATGCTTACCCCCCATGCGCAGGTTCGAAAATACCCCAGGCCTAGGCTGTGACATCACGAGGGTCTTGGGCTGGGACGGCGGCCAGCAACACGTTGTAAAGCACTATCGAGAGTATGGAGGACTGCACTTGAGCAGCGGATGACGAGGGGAGGCAGATGGTGTAGTTGTGAGGTCCGTTTTGGGTTGGTTGGAAGCGGTGGAGCAGCTGTTTGGCGCGTGGATGGGCGAGAGTCCGACGGTGGATGTTGGGTGGAGAGGTGCGCGTGAGACGGAAGGTTGAAAAGCGGACTCGCGGCGGGGACGAATCGCGGAATGGAAGGCTCAAACCGAAGACCCAACAGCCTCAGGATGTAGAGTGCCAAGAGTGCAGTCGCAGCAATGTAGGAAAAGACCCGGGCCAGAAAGACACTGGAGGCAACAGCGGTCGGGGAGAATGAGAATGTCAAGGGGACAGGATATCTAAGTTGAAGGGGGGGGAGGAGGATGAAGCTGAGAGGTGGCAGAAGTGTGCTGGGCAAGCAGCGAGTCCAGTGTTGGGCGGGCACGTTGATGCTCCGGAGGGTTCGAAGGAGAGAGAGAGAGAGGGAGACGAAGGAGAGGGCAGGTGACGTTGATGGAGCGACGGAGGCCCAACACGGGAAAGGGCTGCAGGAACGCGGGAGACAAAGTGTCCGGCGAGGACCAAGAGAGAGATCGCCCACGGGTGAACGAGGAAGCCGAGAGAAGAGGGAGGCAATGCCCTGGTGAAGCACAAACAAGGGGAAGGTAATAAGAAGTCGTAGACGAACCGTGTGGTATCTGGGTTATACGCGCCCGAGAGAACAGCAGGAGGCGATGTTTGGGGGGGGCGCA
>Ga0207767_1000067_pt1 | contig 86228 bp, 78 predicted proteins | sample HigsolmetaGSP17D_FD_184845 | JGI IMG/M metagenome (GOLD analysis project Ga0207767, IMG submission 184845) | High solid enriched microbial communities from the Joint BioEnergy Institute, USA - SP1-7-D (SPAdes) | ecosystem: Engineered > Bioreactor > SSF (Solid state fermentation) > Aerobic >... | reverse complement strand
GGGGGGGGGGGGGGGGGGGCCTGGTGAAATCCCACGCGACATGTCTTATGCAGCAATATGAACCAGTAATAATTAACCAGCAGTTGACAGGCTCAGGCTTGCGAAGCGCCATAACCTACCTAACAGATAGGGCGACATTGCGCGACCGACGTTAGGGAGTAAGGAGGGCAAGTGGCAACCATTGCAACACTTCGAGCTGGACAACTGCCCGGGGTCAGACCCATTTCTGGTTTTAGGCTGACAGTCATGCAGGCCACATGTCCCTTTGCGCTTTGTAACAAATGCGGACCGATCGTCTTTGGATATCCACCAATAAAACGAATACTAGCTACCAACTGCGCATTCCAAGGGCAGTTTGAAACCCAGCACCTCAGCAGGGGGTTCCCGTCGTTTTGAGATATTGCCCAGTTGGCTTCAATCTACGAGTATATGGGGAGATGACGAAATGGCCATTATATAGTCCAGACCTAAAGGTGATTGAACATTGCTGATATTGCATTGAAGAGGGGCTGTTTTACATTATCCAGAGAGGCATTAAGCGACAATTCTATTCCAAGTCCACTTTCTACTCTGCCTGGGAAATTAGGGAACAAGCTCCCAGGCCCTAGGTGTGGGGGCAAAAGTCTCAGTGAAATAGCGTAGCAAGCAGCACATCTACTAGTAACTGCCCATGCAGGCATGGAGAGTTTTTGGCATGCCTCTAACTAGAAAACAGCAGGTTCATTAATATCAACGTATGATATGAGTGCTTTAACATAGGTAGATTTCAAGGACTACTCGCTTGATACCTGGCGCCAAGATTGCAGAAGAGTTGCTAGTAGTGCCCAACTTGGAGATCTAAGACGATCCCGAGAGAGACAAGAATCGTTTGGCTGGATGATTGGAGTGAAGATGACGTCAAAATGCCTATCAGCAGATAAAATATCACAGTCCAAATGCTTCAATCCGAGCAACGTGGATGGAACCGTGGGTGAAACCCCTCTACCCAGGACTGCTCATCCCGAGGACAAAGAGCCTCGTCTATCATATTCGAGGCCCTCACTATGATATAATTATCAACGTCGTTCAATTAAAACGAATCAACAAACCATCAGCGTGGGAGTGACAAGGGCTAAGGAACGCGCGGGATTGGATGGATTGCGAAGACTTGGGGGCTTGGGGCATTTATGCAGAACGGCTTTCCGCTATACGACATACAAGCCCGATCGCCGTATTATGGATCGGCGACCATACTGTACTGTTTGCGAGGTTGTGTGATGATGTAGTGGCCTCCAAGTTTCTGCCGTTAATTGGGTACGTCGATCCAACCCCCGAACGGGTCTTACTTCCGACCCTGAGAGAAGATGGATTAGTTGCAGAAGATGAATATTGACAATTTGCCGCCTCTAATAACATGCATCAGTCACATGGTCCAACAAGACAAGGGGGGTGGGCCATACGCCGTAGCTGCAAGTAAGATGGCTCGCAGACTGGTAAGTTGCAGCAACGTTTGGGTAGACAGCTAACACCTACTAGTATCTGGAAGCTCAATCGTTAATTCAATTGTGGAGGACCGACTCTTGAGTTGTGTGGCGGGCATGCAATGCAATCCAAATGGATGAAGTGAGTGTACGCTACGCGGGAATAAGAGCCTCAGCGTCGACTTTGACGTATAAATTCTCCTTAGTATCGAGATAGGAACTCGTAGTAGACATATCCAAGTGCCCGAACTTTTTCAACAAGCAAAAGAATGGATTACAACAACAATTGGACTCTTGTCCAGTCTGAAATGGAAAATTGGTCATTCGGCGGACAGGTCCCAAATCTGCCACAACAGGGGGCTAGTACTTTACCGAATGGTGACTTCGGTATTTGCAACCAATATATACACAGAAACTACGTGACTCGTATCCACTGACCGGAAAACAGTCCCAGACAATCATGCTTCCTCAAATCGTAGAGCATCCTTCAGGCGCCCATCCAACGATGCTACTGTCCACTGTGAGTTTTCAGCGTTTATCAAGAGCATATATAGCACTGCTTTACATCTAACTCATACCAACCTTTGTACTGACTGAATACAATTTGCTGCAGCGAGGCACACAGACCAGAATTCTCGTGGTATGTACTAACACCTACCTCCTTATAAACAATTCTAGGCGAAGGACAGGTGCAAACTAACCGTCACTTTTCAGCTTGGAGGGAACGTTCGAAGGAAGACTTCAGGCCAGGGCATTTGATCAGTGTGTTCTGGTCAGAACCAATGGGTAATGATAACGGTGATATCGGTACAGGTACTGTGACTACAATTGGCGACACAGGCCACAGAGTCTACAGTAATGTGCGTCGATTCATTGTTGTGAGGTGCAAGAATCTGTATTGCAGTTGCGTGTATGTGATATTCCCTCAAAAAGTGAGTTGCTATAGTCATAAGCAGCTATGCTAACATCAATTCAAGGCCAGTCACCACATACGGAGGTCAAGGATGCAAGAAAAGAGGCATCAATGTCCAGGACCATGCCATAATTGCGGATAGAAGATACCCGCCTCGGCCACTCGAGGGAGAGCCAATCTTATCTAAACGACCGATCTTTGTTGATCTCTGTGAAGGATACAGGCTTAAACCGGAATCGCGAGTCAACCTGAGTTGCATAATGTCGGTTCACTATAATCTAAGGATCAGATTCCTAGGGCAAGTCTGTCTAGAGTCGATGCCGTACCTGATGTCATATCTGCCCAATTTCAGGGAGTTCTCACCAGAAGTGACTTCAGAATATAGCTTGGCCTATCCCAGCCAGCCTCCACCGGGTCCATTCTCATCGAATCCATCCCAGACGGGCCAGGGGGCTTATCTAGAAAGTCATTACACTCCCGCTCGACCACGAACCGTGTCCGAACAGAACTATCCTCCCAATGATCAGGATCAGCAAGAATCATACGGTCATTCGCAATACTATGGAGGACAGTACTCTGGCGACCAATACTCTGGAAACCAGTATCCTGAAGGTCAAGCCCCACAGAGCTATTACCGACGGCATTAACACTCACTCCATCCTAAAATTGACTGAGAGCGTTCGACCATTGGGCTCTTCTCTCTACAGTTGTCTACTCGGTAAAGGCTGTGGCCTCGACGATGCGTTTCCATCGCTGCAACAACGCAAACGAAACGGCTCGACCTCTTCATGAGAAGACTAGCAAGGACTTCCTTGGGGTTATGTTTTCACTCCCTCAACGACTCAAGAATGCGAACGGAAGGATCAGTACAAATTCAGCATGCAACAACATGTTGACTTCGTATATCCGAATCAAGAGCACAGACACAAAGACGCCACTTTCGCTATGACAGATACAATATGAATTAATTAAATTGTGCCTTATTTGATTTTGAGGATCAGATTGACACTGCCGGACGAGACGTAACTTGGAAAACTGACAAGACCTACGATTGACGAATGGAATGGATGAACAATACGGCCACACACAATACGGATGTCTTTCTTTGTTGCCATTTCAGAACAGTTATGTCATATTCTATTACTCGTTCTTTGCAGAATAAATAAAAATCTATCCCCCTATTTTTTTAAGATCCCACAATCTCATATTACGCTATGCCTATATACTAACAACCTAGCAGTGTACAAGTAATAGTACTGTACATACACCGTCCTTGTAGACATTTTAGGGTTCCCGGGCCCACTCCGCAACCCAACTCTACCATGGTAATCTCCACCATACGGGGTAAACAAGCAGCCTTACGTGACTACAGCTTACCCAAGACTGTAAAAAAGCGGATCCTGCCAAGCCAAATAAAACCAAGCAAACTTGCCCGGTTCCAAGGTTCCCATCCGAGGTTCGGCCCGGACCCGGAACCTTGAGGCTTTTTTGTGTCCACTTACTTAAAGTTAGGCTTGCAGTGGACGTCCCGTAAAACCTGGGAACATTTCCAACAGTCAGATCTAGTTGGCTGCCTTGTCAAGTGCAGCTGCAGAGGTGTGCTACGGGACTGATTAAGTGGAATCGGAGCCACCGGGGATTCCTGCAATGGAACAGACTACTGCATGAAGAACGTACCTAAATTCGACGTACTCTCCTGTGGTGCACGTATTTCCAGTGTATAGTGCGGTACTACTATCTGTACTCACCAATATATATAATATATATATGTATATATCTATTCATCTTTGTATGTCAGTAATTTTATGTCCTGTCTTCCCCACAACTGAATCTTGAGGGACAACCTATATGAAATTCCAGAGGCAGTTACAGCTGTACTATTTACCCCGTACACAGGTGTAGAATGCATTATAAATATAGTACGTAAACTGCTGAATTCTTACTTTCATGCCCAAACCCCGAGCCCAGAGTCGATGCCTAAACATGGCTTGTGGTAGAATACGATGACCGGGCGGATAGCTAGTGTGTCATTTACACACTCTCGACGAAAGCCACCGCATGCCTTGCTAGCTAGCGCAGCGGAGGTCTAGTCTGGTATCTACAGGGGATTGTATCACGCGGGAGGTGCCACAAGCGCGTCATCTAGAGTGATGACGAAGGCCAAGGTGTATCTTGTTTGTGGATTGGTCAAGTAGATATCGAAGGAGGCTCCTCTGGAAATGCTTATGGATGGAAGAGCGTCGTGGGTGACTTAAAACTGATTTGATTGTGCGCCGAGTGTGTTCACCTGCTAGGAGTGAGTCGCATTGCTTTCCAACTAGATTAGTATCGTTGCTTCATGAAGATGGACCTGCAGACGTTTAGAGAGAGGCTAACGAGTACATAGTACCATAGGAGAGTAGCCCCGGTAACTAGCCTGGTCTGGATAATGCTTCTCATGGGGATCTGCATAGGAAGATGCATGCGCACGTCATCTCCATCCAAGTCTTCGGGATCTCCACAGTGGATTGGGCAGACGTAAGTGTGATAGTACGTCATAGTTTCTATACTCACTAGGGGAAGAAAAAACAGAGAACTGAATGGGTATATTCTTCCCCTTTCTTTAATCGTCCCATCCATGATTTCAGGATCGACAGCGCGGACGTTTCAGAACCACCGGGGAATGCATCCAGTGTCGTCGACTTGCTGTGCAGTAAGGCAGTTATCGGCACAAAACGCGGTTGTCTAATTCTTCCATATCCGTATAAGAACAAGAGATTGGAGTGCAGCCAGGTGCCGCGATCCTTGAGATCCGACAGGACCACGAAGCTTTTGGCGATGGTCAGGCGTGCCAGCGTTGGTAGTAAGGAGTGTAGTAGGCGCTTAACAGCGCGCTAATGTATGTGCATCTTCCATCAACCCGGTCGATCGGCATTGCATGAGACTTAAGACTGGAAAAAAAAAAAAGAAAAAGTACAAGGCTCGGGATTGTGGGAGACTTATGGGAAAGGCGAGCTAACAGGTCAGTGTTGGAAACGGGCATTCGGGGGGCTCGGAGCGCGATATAAGCATGGGATGAAAGCATCCATAGATGTCATAGTCGCTTTCCCTTTCCAGAAGGTATATGGAATGTCTAAGCGAGATCAACCAGCACCTTCGCTTGCGCCGTTGACCTGGCTCGAATGCAATTGGTTTGTCACCCTCCTTGATCGGCACTGGATTCCTTGCGTCTCCGGCCATGGCCCTGCGCTAAACGCGAGTTCTTGCTGCTGGAAAACTTCACTAAGCTCTCAAGAGCCAATCGCTGTCAACAAAGGAATTACCTAGATGTATCCGTACTATTTGGGAACTCATGTGGGGCGGCATACCTAGATCATTCTACCCAAGAAGTCCACGTTTTTTCTTGACGAGACAAGAGGTGATTGATATGATAATATCCACGTTATCAAGGTGACCAAAACATCCATATTAACGGTCTGCGAGGTACGATAAAAAGAAGCCAACAGCACTTTCCAAAGGCACACCTGCGAATCATGTTTGAGAAGCAAAGTTGCGGTGATGCCCAACAGCGCGGCGACTCAAAGTCTATAGACACGACATCAGATGTCAGGAGTTCAATATAGGAATTCAATATTATGAAATTACTGAGTATCGTGTGTTGAAGTGGTCGGAAGCTCAGAAGCTTTGGAGGTTAATGATATGCTAGCGACCTGAGGCCGTAGCCCTGAACCCTAGTCGGCCCGGACGAACCTCTGGCTCCGAGATTACATTTGCATGATTTCATAGGAAAAACGCAGGTAAGGAATTTAAAAGAAACGAATGAGGCTCCATACACGATTAAAAACAACAAAAGGAAATCCTGATAAACTAAAACTAGCAATTAGAAATGCAGCAGGAACCTGGGCAAAGAAAAGGACACAGGTGTCATATCGGCGTGGCTGCCTAGCCTAAGGCTTAGGGCTTAGGGCTAGAGCCGGAGGCCTTGCCTCCCCATCCATAAGCACCCTACGCGTCAGAAAACTTTGCTACCAGGACATCTAGCGAATATCATATTGAATTCTATATTGACGCCATATAGGATAGTATTCGCCATTCAAAGCCGTTTGAAGGTCCTTTGCTTGTATGTCATCAATTTAGAAACCCGATAAATGTGATATGTGGCCTCGTCCAGCTATTGAACTAGTATGAAATGTTCTCTGGGATATTGCGAAGGATGCGTTCCGTATCGTTCGAAGTTGTCTGCGACTGCGAAAACACGGCAGATCATCTGTTAATCGATTAATCTCCGTTTCCTCGCAATCTATATTGAAATAAAAAGTCTCGCGATTCCAGATTAAGGGGTGTATTGAAGTGAGATGCTCCCGCAGCATGTCCGTGTCTCCCGCACGCGAGAGACATTGAGAGAGGAATGCAGCAATCCAGTCGCGTGGTCTAATGGTTATGATATCTCGTTCACACCAAAAGTGAGCACTGATCCGAGATGGTTCCCGGTTCGATCCCGGGCGCGACTATTTTTTTGTCCCTTCCTGGTTCGCTTCTCATCGCTGATCGTTGAAGCAGTCTACCCACACTTGTATCTCAAGGCGAGACGTAGTTCCTGTCTTTTTTGCAAAACCTCCGCCTGGTTGCCGACCACTTCAGTTATAGCTTTACAAAACACAATCCAACCAAGAACATGTTGCTCGCGCTCCCCTATCTTCATTGTCTCTGACTCAGTGATAGGTAATATATTGTTCAAATTGTCAGAGTCGCTGGGCGCAGTGGTAAGTCTGAACTCCAAAACAAGTCTTCATGGGGTTGCACGAAATTATTTCTGTCGAATATCAATAAAGTAACTAGGATTTTAACAAGAGATTCATGGCATAGGGGTTCAACGAGTCAAAATGGAAACTGCAAGCGGACAAGGACATTCTGCGAGGCCTCCGCTCTGGTAAATTCGACTACTTCTATCTTTCTGGTCTTTGTGATCATGAATGAAAGAATCGATAGCATAGACCATCTGTATAGCGCCATTGCGGCTTGCCTTTTTTGATGCCATATTATGGCCCTCGATCCGGGCAGGCTTCCATCCCAGAGGCTGATCAAGTGTTCCATGGACTCTCCGCATCTTCCAATAGGGTGATGCCGCCGGGGAAATGTTGCACTAGGTACACTGGAGGTAAGACTGTAGTGATCAGCGCTTCTTGGTGAACTGCAGATTCAACAGAGAGCCACCTCTGGATATCAGGATAGTCTGCATCGAGGGCTAGGAGAAGAGAGAAATGAAATGGTCAGTTGTCTTGGCGGTTCAAACAGGAATCGTCAGGCTAACAAAGACGCACGAACTACACCTCCCATAGGCGGCACTGCTTGCAGCGTGATCGCACAACATGCCGATACTCGATAGCGCGTATTGAGTTTCCCACCATCATCTCCCTCGCGATAATCACTATGTGCCAAAATGCTTCAAGGATTGCTGCGCCAAGCGGGAGTAAGCAGGCCATTGGACGCTTACCTGGCAGCGAACTGGCGCTGTCTGGATGGCGACTACGCCGTACGTGCGTCGTTAGCACTGACGCATGCACGCTTACTACAGTAGCGCCCGCGAGCTTCGGCGCATCACGCGGTAGCGGATGCCACCAAGCACTATGCCATCACTGTCAATCACCTCTGACCACATCAATCCTGGCCTAATGAGTCTTCTGGATTCTCGCTGGCTGCCATGTGGAGTCGGCGATCTGCGAGTAAGGACCCGACAACGCAAGATGGACAAGGGCTGGCTTGACCCTCGTCACTCAGGCATCGCAACTGCATCCTCACAGCTGGGAATTAGAGCCGCATGCATTACTTGTGGACACAATTCGCAGTGCACTTAGTAGCTGTTGGCTTATCATGAAGGGCTTTTATATGATCTCCAAGCCATCTGGCTTTTTTGAACGGCATTAACGATCTCTTTCTCCTGTATCCCCTTCCCTGGACCGGTTATGACCCTGGAATAATACGACAGCTATGGACTCGTCATGGAAACTGAATGAACAGTATGGACGATACTATCGTCTCACAAAAGACACAAGTGGTCAGTCTGAATTCGGTACCCCAGGTGAAACTGAAATTGACCAGCCTGCGCCGATAGGCAGACTTTACTGCGAATGGGACAAACCCGGCGGTAGTAGGACCGAGGTACCAAAGGAAATCTCTGACAGAGATCAGAGGTATGACCACTGTTGTCCCGTTTCCAATTGTTCCCAGCGTTCTAAAATTGCTTAGACTTTGCAGGGCGATACTGCGCCCCCAATCTTATCCCCTGGTTCATCAAGCCGAGAAAACGCCAGATGCACGAGGCCTTCGTGAACAGCCTTTTGGTTATGTGATGAAGGAACCTCTTTATGGCTCAAGCGGTCACGATACCTCCCGGAGTATAGGGTACTCTGATACGTCCATACCCAGCGGGTTGAGAAAGCACCAGTATGCGTACACGTCCCCGTCTCTCAGTCAAAATGCACATTTGGGCTTGCCTATCCGGTATTGTACACAGCCAGTGGAAACTACAAGGTAAGCCAAGTGTTGAGGGCTCTCGCGTTGGTAATGCTTGATTGTCCCAGTTATACATCGGTAGCCCCGAATATGGAAGATAAATTGACAAACTGACGTGCATCAAATAGCCGTAACCATTTACAGGATGCCAGCCTTGCTCAGACCAGCTATGGGATCAGTTCGACGCAGCTGAGTCACCAGCTGAACGAAGGCGGATATTGCTCCCCTGGCACTGTTCCCCAGAACGCCTCTAGCCGACATAAAATCGCCGTCGACATAGATGGCAATTATGTTGATCCTCGAATGGCCTCCAACCCGGAGAATACGACAGCTCCAGATGATGACTTAGCGGGCAAGATGCAGGACCTGTCTCTCGAGAAGAGCAGCTATCCAGAGACAACGAGGACGACACGTCGGCCCGTAACTTCGTATTTTAGTGACCAAGAGTCTGCCGAGTCTGGATACGAGAGTAGTATTGCATATACAGGCTCTACTTCAGTATGTCCGAGGCGATGCATATACTCAAAGAACTTAGCTGAGATTCATGACAGATATTGGACATTGCTCCGGGGGGAAACATTATACTCGGGAAAAATGGGGATCACGAACTTCTTGATTCGCGTGAGTAGTCGCATTCTCAAGAATCGTTCGTATCTGACCATGAGAAGGATACAAGGTTCGACCAGATCCGAAGAAATTCTTTAAAGTTGGAAGGGCAAGTATTCAAATCCAGCAGATGGGTCCGCTTGAGCTCATTCTCGGAACCAGGTTTTTGCAATGGTCTGGCATGAAAATGCTGGCAACAATGGAGCTCAGACTAGCCAGCGGGTTATTTTCGCAAGGGGAAAGTTTGGAGAGCCAATCTATAGCTCCATCCGTCGTATGGTAGTTGTGAGAGAGAAGAGAGGATGCTCATGGTGCATGTAAGTGAAGCAGGAGCTTTGTGGTTGGCTATCCAGCTACTGACAGTGTTTCACCAGACCTATTAGCACATACAGCGGGAAAGGGTTAGCCAAGCCTGGTCTAGATGTGTCAACCCATGCAATCATCTACATGAAAGGCACGCAGCCAGCGCGCCAGGAAACAGAGCCTCGAACGACCAAGGAACCCATAGCCGTTGAACCAGCCTCGCCGGATCAGAAACTGGATCCGATGTCGCGGGTCAACTTCGGCAAGATCTACACAGTCGAACATAATGTCAAAGTGCTTTGTGTGGGACGAATCAGTGACGAGTCCATGCCGCAATTCGAGGCTTATGTGAGGAATTCACTTTCGGATTGACGGCCTCAATCAGAGAGCTATTTCACTGCTAAAATAGTGAACAATGGGTTTTGATTTGAATGATACGTCGGAGACATTATCTCCCTCAAATATATACAATACGTGCTTCCCTGGTGGATTATGTTTCTCGGGAACTGGATTCCTGGTCGCATACGTCCATAATCAGATCGACTGCTCGTGATCACCCGGGATATCAGACTGATGCTGGCTTTCAACTCTGACAGTTTATCATTGGGAACTGCGGCTTATGTCCTCGGATTTGCGTCGATCCTCGATTTCTATCAGTGTCCGAGTTGACTCTGTCCTCGATTCGAAAAGACAACAACAGAGATTCAACGGCAGCTTCCAGCAATGACATCCTCCAGCGTTTCAGTGCCGGTTTGTGACAAAGCAGTTAATCGTTTCGTTACATGAGTTAAAATTTTTTTCCTTCAGGACAACGTGCTTGGAACGGAGATTTGTCTCCTTTAAGTCTTTGTCCAAGAACAGGGTGTGAAGAGACAAAAAACGATTTTCCATGGTTATCGAAGTGTTTCATCTCCGATAGGGGGAATCGAACCCCCGGCTGCCGTGTGAGAGACGGCGATGTTAGCCACTACACCATATCGGATTGTCGTTATTTCACGTGCTGAACTGGCACTTTTCAATTTTCGAGTTGCTCCCCATCTTCCAAAGTAGGTTTTGCCGATGGATTGTCAGCAGTACTAATAGTGATCTGCAATCGGACTGAAATGCTATGTCCAAAGATCTATGTTTTTGCAGTGGCGTCCGGGATGAAACGAGATGTGAGAAGATTACACACAATTGTTAGGTTGAGAATTGCATGTGGTGTTAGCAATCTTTCTTTAAATATATACTTGTTGACCCCGCATACTGAATATGTATTGGAAAAGACATGGATCTGTTGAAAATACAGATTCGAACTTTAGGGCGAGAGACATGGATTAAACTCCAACTCAGGAAAAATTAGAATATAGTAGAATCTATGTCCTGTTGAGACTAGCTCAGAACAATATTTCCGGACAAAAAGAAAGACATCCCAGATGGTAGCTTGAACACATGGGACTCACGAGCTCTGGTAAAAAAAACAAGGTCGTACTCTCGGTGCACACAGTAGTGCCCGGGCCAAGCAAGGCGGAGGGCGGGCGGAGACGTCGAGCTCCGCCGCACTGCCCTCGGAAAATCTCCCGGCCCGAAAGATTTTCCTATCGTCCAACTTCGAGGGGCAGCAACCTGCCTCACCGTGCGTCTTGTCGTCGTTGACAGCCATAAATCTCAAGTTCTCGCTGTTGCGCCGCTTGTCGCGATGAAGCGTAAGCTGGACGCAAACGACGTGCCGTCCACCGAGGCACCCGACGCTGGCAATGACAAGGAACGCAGCTTTGAAGATCTCAACCTCGATCCCCGACTGCGCCAAGCCCTGGCAAAAGAAAAGTTCACGAAGCCGACGCTCGTCCAGGCGGAGGCCATTCCTCTGGCCCTTGAGGGCAAGGATATCTTAGGTACGTCTCTTTTCTCCTTATAAATGAATATGGACCAGATATACTGACAGGAGCAGCACGCGCAAGGACCGGCTCCGGAAAGACCGCCGCATATGTCCTTCCGATCCTGCAGTCGATACTCCAGAAGAAAGCTGTAAGCGCTGTCGCGCCTTATTTACTACGGCTTATTTCTAACAGGCCTGTCCCAGACAAATCCGTCCCTAAAAGCTACAACCGCCCTCATCCTCGTCCCGACACGAGAGCTCGCAGAGCAGGTCCAGAATGTGGTCGTCTCGTTCTCGTCCTTCTGCGGGAAGGACGTCCGCTCTGTGAATCTCGCACAGAAGGTCTCCGACGCCGTACAGCGGTCGATGCTCGCAGATTTCCCCGACATTGTCATATCGACCCCAGCGCGGGTTCTCCACAATGTCAACAGCTCCGCAATGACGCTGGACAATCTCACACACCTCGTGATCGACGAGGCGGATTTGGTGCTGTCCTACGGTTACGAGGATGATATGCACGCGCTGTCGAAGGCTGTTCCTCGTGGAGTGCAGACGTTCCTGATGAGCGCGACGCTCACTTCCGAAGTGGACGCCCTCAAGGGCCTGTTCTGCCGGAATCCGGCGATCTTGAAGCTCACAGAGAAGGAAGACGAAGGGTCCAACATCAACCAGTTTGTTGTCAAGTATGGTACTCCACGATAGCAAATCGTCACATCTCCACTGACGTTTGTTGCAGATGCGCAGAGGACGAAAAGTTCCTCCTCACCTACGTCATCTTCAAGCTCCAGCTGATCAAGGGCAAAACCATAATCTTCGTCGGCGACATCGACCGATGTTACCGTCTGAAGCTGTTCCTGGAACAATTCGGGATCAAGAGCTGCGTGCTTAACTCGGAGTTGCCGGTCAATTCGAGGATACACGTTGTGCAGGAGTTCAACAAGGGCGTCTACGACATCATCATCGCAGCAGATGACCACGAGGTCCTGGGAGGTCCCAGGCCGAAGAAGTCTAAGAAGTCAGACGGTGAGAAGACGGGAGAGAACGGCAAGGAGTCAGATTCCAGCGAGGACGAGGACGAGGAAGAGGTGGAAGCACAGAAGAACGAGCGTCCAGAGAAGAAACGCAAACTGTCCGGCAAGGACAAAGACTACGGCATCTCGCGCGGGATCGACTTCCAGAACGTCGCGTGCGTGCTGAACTTCGACCTGCCCACGACGTCGAAATCCTACACCCACCGCATTGGCCGCACCGGCCGCGCCGGCAAGACGGGCATGGCCCTGTCATTCGTCGTGCCCAAGGACCAGTTCGGCAAACACAAGCCGACCAGCTTCCCGACGTGCAAGAACGACGAGGCCGTGCTGGCGAAGATCATTAAGAAGCAGGCCAAGCTGGGCCACGAGGTGAAGCCCTACCACTTCGAGATGAAGCAGGTCGACGCCTTCCGCTACCGGATGACGGACGCGCTGCGCGCCGTGACGCGCCTCGCGGTGCAGGAGGCCCGCGCCAAGGAGATCCGCCAGGAGCTGCTCAAGAGCGAGAAGCTGAAGCGGCACTTCGAGGAGAACCCGGAGGAGCTGCGCCACCTGCGGCACGACGGCGAGATCCGCGCGGCGCGTATCCAGCCGCACCTCAAGCACGTCCCGGATTACCTGCTCCCCGCCAAGGGGAAGCAAGGGCTGGTGGCGAGCACCGAGGTCGGGCACGTGGGGATCGGCAAGACGAGCGAGAACCGCATCCGCAAGGCCCGGGAGCGGAATCGGGCCAGGAGCAAGGGAAAGGGGAAGAAGACGGCTGGTGGGAAGGTGGACCCGTTGAAGACGTTCAATTCGCGGCGCAAGTGATACCATTTTCTGTCTTTGTCTTTTTGTCTATGTCTCGTTTTGGCTGTCTATCTGTCTGTCTATATCATGTAAACAGTATGTGGCACTACGGTCAGGGTGAATGTGGATAGACATCATTGGATGATACAGAAGATTAGAATACCTTTTTCGTCGTATATGTTGCTTGTATAGCACCATGTTCTAATCTCAGACGGATAGGTATCTAATCGTACTCATTACAGACATATATCCCGAGTCTATCCATCTATGGACACAGGCACTGTACATACAATATCATATCATATCATATCACACCACTACACAATGTAGGCAGTAAGTCATGCACCTAAACCTCCTCCAGAACCCGCCTCACCAACTCCCTCTCCTCGCCATCTCCATCTTCCCCACATCCAAACTCGCAACGCACCCACTTCCCCCCCGCCTCCCGCCTCACCCGCAGGATATGCCTCTCGACGGCCCTCGCCTGCCGCAGCACGGCGCGGAACGCCTCCATCTGCGTCTCGTGGATGCGGCGGTCGCGCTCGGCCCGGAGGGCGTCTTCGAAGGTGGTGAGGCGGGTCCAGTCTATGCCTCCACTGGTAGTAGTAATACTATTACCACCGGTGATAGCACTGGGATCTTTTTGTTCCTGATGATCCTGCAGGGCAGGCTCGGGCTCAAGGCTAGGGATAAACCCCGGCCCCAAACCCACCCACTCGACGTCGCGCCAGGACCCGTTCCACTCGGGCCCCGGGTTCGTGTATATCACTTCCCCGTTGCCGTCTCCGCCGTGGGGGTCCAGGTCCGGGTCCGGGTTCGGGTTCGGGGAGCGCCCGTCCCAGGTCAACGCACTGAACCACTCGCCGCAGCCTTCGAGGTCGAGCCATTTCAGGCAGTAGGTGGTACGGGAGAGGCGTTTCAGGACGCGGGAGGCTTCGGACCAGTCTTTCGTCTCTGACGAGTATGCGTCCGGGTTGGACAAGAGGTACTTCTTCCTGGGACGGTGGGTCGAAGACGGAGCGAGTGTCGGAACAGGCCAGTGCGCGAGGGAGAGGTGCGTGATGGTGGAGAGGTGCGAGAGGAGGTTTAAGAGCGAGGACCAGTTCGCGCTGGCGGGGTCCGGGTGCGCGAGGGAGAGGAAGCGGAGGTTCGAGAAGCGGAGTGGTTGAGCGGGAGTCTTAGCCAGAGCTGGTGTGGGAGTATTAGAGTCGGAATCCAACTCAGCTTCTTCATCCCATGAGGATGGAACGTAGTCCTTGCTGCTGCGCGTCAAGGACGACGGCGTCTTCGCCGCCTTATGATTGTTGCTGCAATGCTGACGCTGACGCGAAACAACCAGCTCACTAGTCAACTGCCTCAAGCTCGCCGACCTTCCTATTGCCCCAGTGAGATCCAGCCTCGTAACCTCCTCCTCATCATTCATCTCCAGCAGCAGAAGCTGCTGCTGCTCATCTTCCTCTGACTCCTCCGGCTTCAGAAACAAAGGCCAGAGACCCCGCATATGCTTCTTCCCATTACCAACCTGCTGAGCCCGGTCCTGATCTCGTCCATAGTAATAAACACCCACATAACTCAGCAGCAAGACCTTCATCCTAGCAGGCAACTCGGCCAGAAACGTCCCATCGTAATCGAGATGCCAGGTCCAGTTCCGCGCCATGGATCTCAGGACCGTATCCTGCAGGCTTCCCTTTCCGGGAAATACAACTCCCGGGAGTCTCCGAAGACGGTACAGCACCCTTCCGATAGGGATGTCATCTTCCCCTTCCTCTGCACCTCGTTGCTGGGCAGAACCGGTATCTGAGTCCGAGATATCATCCACGAACCCGCTCGGCGGGGGCGGGGGGCCAGGCGTCCTGCGCAGTCGTCTTTGCCCTCGTACCCCGACTCCGTTTGCGACTCCGACGCGGCGCACTGCATTGCTGCTATAAGTACCGTTCGGCGGGGGCCGCGGCGGCGGGGTCTCCGGGATCTCGAGGACGTTGCGGATGGATGGGTGAACGGATCGGGGGGTGACTCCGAAAGGAGTATTATTGTTCATGGAGCTCTGTCCGGAGGACTTGGAGGAGACCTGCGTGCGGCGCAGGTGCTGTATGAGGTCGTTGACAGAGCGTTCTGAGGAGCTGCCATGTTGGCGACGGTCGTTGCTGTTATGATTATGATTATTGCTGGACGAAATGAGTGATGGGTGGACTGGGCTGATGGGCTTCACGAGTGTGGATCTGTTGTGCTTTTTGGGCATAGAGGATTGGAAAGGAGCGGCTGGATGGGAGGTGGGATTGAGAGATGGAGGTGGAGGACGTTGCGAGGGGCTGCTGGTGCTGGCGTGCGGAGCGGAGGTTAGCTCTGGATGCGGAGACGCTGCTTATCGTGATACGATAACCCCTTGCCACCCGGGCGGAGTGTTCGCACCCCACGTCTTATAGAGACGACATCATTTTGTATACAGGATTCGAGAGTAAAATATATTATTTTTGACGATGAATGCTGTTTTCATACATAAAGGTCATCGTCAAGACATGGTATAAATAGATATACACGAGCAAAGGTCCGCACACCTCCGCGCAAAGACTATGTACATGAATCGAATTCGCCCTCCAACTTTGTATGTAAACAGTTCCCATCCCCCCGAAACATCATTGTCAGCTGCGTGTTGAAACACAGAGGGAATCTTTTTTTTTTCCCGAAAAAAGACTCATTTTACATCGTAAAATAATACATACACAGCTGAGATCAGATGTCTCGAACCCAGGACTCATCCTTCATCTTCCCTTCCCTCTTCGGGCCCTCTCGGAGCCAGGTCTCAACAAGGCCCTGCTTGGGATCCTCATCGGGCAGTCCCCTGGACCGCCTGACCTCGAGCACCAGATCCCTGACCCGTTTCGTGCATTCCTTCCGCAGCTCCACGGCCTCACGCCCGTAGAGGAGCTCATCGTTCAGCACTCCGAGTGGGAGATCGGCGGTGCCAGGAGTGGACTTCTCCACCTCCTCCTTCAGCTTCTGCCAGCGTCGCCGCAGGTCCCCAAAGACGGCCTCCGTATCCGCCTTGGGTCCAAAGGTAATGCTGATCTTCTTGAAGGGTCGCGGAATGAAGCGCGGGAACCGGCGGCTCTCGTGCATGATCTGGTCGTTCCCTTCCAGCCAGATGGGCACGATGTCCGGACACTCCGAGGCCTCGAGGATCAGCCGCGCGATGCCCCATTTGAAGTAGCGCATCGTCTTCTGCGGCGACTGGTGGACCTTGCCCTCCGGGAAGATGTGTATCCACGAGTACGAGTTGCACGCGTAGGCAGACGGCGCCAGGTACGAGTCGTCACCCATGGTGGTATACGCCAGGGGGAGGTCCGAGAACGGGTCGACGCAGACGTTTTGTAAGCTCCAGGTCTGCCGTTCGGGCTTTGCTGCGTGAGGGTCGGCGGGGAACGGTCCCTTGGAGAGCAATCGTATGGCCTGGGTTACGGTCGGCTGAGAGATACCACCGTACTTGGAGTATGCGGATCGATGCGTAGGGAGCACCTGGCCCAGAGTAAAGAACGTGCCAAACACTCTGCGCGACCGTCAACGTCAGGGCTCCTCGGGGAGGGGAAAGCACAACAAGAGACACCCATACCTGTTCATGAAGCAGATGTCATGGCTCCCAAACGCCCATCGTCGATTCCAGGATGGAAGACCGTAGTGGTATCGAAGGGGCAGCGCTCCCCACATCAGCGGATCATCCAATCTGCCGTCCCCGACAGACACTCACAGCGTCAGCCTTTCCCGTGTGAAACGAGGTGCTGCATGGATTGCCCAGAGTAGCGAGCTAGTCTGGGGCCATTGCACGTACGTACACGCTGATATGGTTAGAGACTGGAGCGTAGAATCCCATCAGCCGCTGCAATCATCTAGAACCAACCTCAACTCCCAGAAAGAAGACTCAATTGCAACATACCTGTGATCAACCCCCTCGTCCTGGTGGACGGGTCTCGCCTCTCGTCGAGAAGCTTCATGAAGGCCTCCAGACCATGGACCTCGGTGGTGTTGGCGCCGAACAAAAACGCGCGGCTCAAAGCCCCTACCTGGAACATGGTCGCAGAGGACCAGGCTCTCCACAGCGCGGAGGGCCGGTCCGTCGTCGCGCCGACAGGCATTGCGCTTGTCCGTGTCCTCAGCGGACATCCATAGACGAGAGATCAGGGGATCATGCAAGGGAGGAGAAGAAGAGGCGCTTGGAGCAGCCTGCGGCGCCGTGCGGCACGTGGGCGGAGGAGTGGTCTGTCGTCTGCTGATCCTCCGCCCTGAGGCGGAGCGCACGGGCCACGCGAGTTTTCATCCGCACCGCCGAGATCAGAGATCGAGACTCTTGCTCCGACAGCTCGATCGTCCATCCGCTGCAGCCATGTTCAAACCGACGTCGCCCCTGCTCGGAGGTCTCCTCTGGTACGTCTGAGCCTGAGTCTCTCGTTGTCTCCGATCCCGACCGCGACCCGACGCAGCAAGCGCTCTTGGCCATCGACCGGTCAGGTTATGGGAGATAATGTCATCAAAGGAGCCATTAGAAAGCATCGGCTAACCATCTCTTTCTGCTCTCAACAGGAAGATCCCCTGGCGCCTCTCCCGCCACCAAAAGGCGCGCCAGCGCAAGCGCCTTCGCCATGTCGACAAGATCGTCGACACCGTCAGCGCGGCCCTGGAGCGCAACGGCATCTCGAGCATCAAGTCCATCAAGCGATGGTACTCGGAGATGCCGCGCGAGGAGGAGATGTTGCCCAAGGACAAGTACACCATCTTCGACAAGAAGGAGAGGACGTACCGCAAGAGCATACGGAGTGAGTGCCACCTTTTTATTTTTCTAGTTGTTTCTGTTTGGACACGAGGTCGACACACAATCCCCGGCCATTGAGGCTTTACCGGGGAGTTCCAGCGCTTCTCCATGTGCTCTGATGTGTAACTGATGACTGACTACATGTCCTCTTCTATAGAACTCCCCAAGTGGACTCGCGTCAGCCAGCGTGTGAACCCGCCAGGTTTCTAAACGCCGTGTTGGCATTATCGAGAATAAAACGACGGACGAGGACCCGCAGCCAGCAAGCTCTTTTTGGCTGTCCCTCGCGGAGACACTTACGCTCGAGACGCATTTATCTGTACTATACGTCATGTCACGGCTCATCTTGTCATCATTCCTCCCGTAAAGAAGGCAGTAGTCCTTGGGCTGGAGAGGGAACTGGGAAGACAAAAACGGAGTTCCAGCAATTTCTGTGTTGGAGAAATGAGCATCCTGTATTCTCACGCCTTGTGTCGGACTGTGTATTATCCAGAATCTACAGCAAATAAACCCACAGAAGTTTCCAAGAAAGCGCTGGAGGAGCCATCGATCCGACAGATGTAAGTGTTCGTCGTAATCTACGTAATATAACCACAGAAGGAGCGTGCTTGGGGCCATAAGAATAGTTCCCAGGCGCGGTGATGTCAATCATGCTTCTTCCATATACCCAACATAAGCCATTGCCAACACTAGCGCGAGCACCCTTACCCGGGCTCCTCAATGACTGCCTCGTCGCTGCCTCGATCTGCAGGCTCAACCTCTTGAGCCGCTGGGAGATGCGAGATATCAGGAGCTTGATCGGACCCTGTAGAATCCTCGCTTCCTGCCATCGATAGGTTGGATTGACGAAAATTATCAATTGCGCTTGCATCAGGGAGAGACGCCTGGTGACTCTCTTCAGTTCTCCGCATGGAGCCATTCCCCGACCGTTCCCGTCTTCGTTGCTTCTCCATGTCTCGATCTGGCCTTTTCCGATGGGAACTGAAGGTTGGAGATATATGTCTCGCAGTCGTTCGATACACTTTGCCGATGCCACTGACTATCTCCTTCGCCCTCGTTCTGTTGGCTCTGCCTTCGTGAATCGCTTTGCGGATTCGATATCCACGACGGACCTTCTGCCAATCGCTCAAAGTTTCTTGCCAACCCGCACCTCCCTCATAGTATGCGTTCTTCTGTTTGGTCGACATCTCAAAACCCTGCGGTGGTCTTCGAAGGATCCAGCTGGCTGGATCGATCTTTCCATCCGGAGGTTCGTCTGCCGAACCGTCGAATATCTCTATTGCTTTGAGGAAGTCCTGAAGCCCAGCAGATTTGCGTTCCTTGTTGACAGCAAGTCTCCAGGAATCTATGCGAGGCGTATGGGCCCTTTTCCGGGGTGTCACGGGGTATTTGGGTTTCCTAGGCTCACTCTTTGGGTCTGGAAACGGCACATTAAATCTAGGGTCACCATATCGCCGCCTCACATCGGTAGAGACCCGCGAGACAGGATCATACACTACCCAAGTCTCCCTATTCAGCCAGTGGTTTGCGAGGGTTGCAAAGTGGAATGGCTTTCGGCCGGGATCCAATTCATTCTGCAGCCATTCGAGCCTCCGGTCCAAGTCATATATTAGTCTAACTTCGGGGTCGCTCAGTTGTCGCAATGGAACTGGACGGCGTGCTGACCTATGAACTTTGACGTCTTCCGGAGCCTGAAATGTTACTCTCCTCTGACCGTGGATATTTCTTCGCAAGCAGTCACTCTGGGTTACGCAGTTTGGTTCTCGCGCCGCTAGGGGACGGGCCCTGGAAATATTTGGGGACAGAAGTCGTGGCGAATTGGCAACGGAGTGTCGAGAAGCGAAGGAAGATCTGATGCTGCTACGTCCTGCGACGTGGAAATTGGCGTGTGGCACATGGGATTGACTGGTCTGCTGACGGAAGGCGTTCGTTCTGCAGCCAATAGTAGAATCATGATTCTGGTCCATGGGGTCTTCCTCTATGGAATCAGACTGCAAACTACTGCCACGCAAGGGACCTGAAGAGACACTCTGCTCTGAGGAGAAACTCTTCAGAAGTTCAGAGATTGGACTGCCGGGACGGCCTGAATAGCCACCCGATCTGGATTTAGGCCCCTCGAACGTTTGAATTTGCATGCGGGCAGCCCACGCTTTATACTTGCGCGAGAGACGAGTTTCCTTGGAAATTGAAAACGCTCTAAATGAGTCGTCTGCCACAGAACGTTCACTTTCAGACGACCGATCGAATTGCTTTGATGGTCTTCTAGGCTTCTGCATTGGATTCAGCATTGACGGGAGAGAAACTGTTCGTCTTAAAGTCGGTTCACTCTCGGCTGATTCAAAGGCAGAGTGTTGGATCTGAGATGCGTATCCAAACTGCTTCAAGCCCAAAGGAACGGTGATCTTCCTCGAACACAAAATGGGAACCAAGCCAGCCAATATCAGATGTGGTATAGGGTAGATTATGGGAGCCGCCGAAAAGTATCTATCCCAAGCACCCTGAGAAGGCTGGATAATGGCAGGCGGTTCAGGTATAGCTGCGCTACCATCCACATTAATTCCTTGATAGGGAGTGCGCAGCCCCCCTGACATTAATGAGTCTCTCTCGGAGTCTGCCTGAATATCTTTGTCTCGTGGATTTCGGTTCTCTTTGTGATCATTCGTAACCTCAGGGTAGGCAGTAGGAGGGCCAGGGTTCCAGATCGAATCCGCTGTTGGAAAATCATAGCTCATTAACCACTTGGGGAGCCAGCGTAGAGCTGCCCTTCGAATGCCGTAGTGCTTTTCTGTTTCGTTCTGACCAGGATCCCACCAGACCCAGCGGTAGTCAGTGTGCGAAGATTTCCACTCCATCCATTGGCGAATCTTGCCGAAACACTTCTTAAGTAGTCGTTTGTTGGCTTCGTGGCGCGCTAAAGGTACCCAACCATACCATGTCTTTGCATATCGGGCTGTAGCAGGCTTCCCCCCTCCAAGGACCCTATCTTGGGTAAACAAACGAATGAAAGTGCCGATCTTCCAGAAGAAAACCCCAACGACAAAGATTCCCACTGTACCCAGGAATAATAGGAAGAATACTTTGATGCTGATGAGCTTTGTTACTGGCACGGGTGTCCCTGGTGGTCCTTTTGGTGGCCGCGGCGGAGGAATGAAGTGTTGTGTCTGCCGACGGTGCAGAGGGGCCATTCGTGAGGAGGCGCAGGACTCGGGGGTTGGGAACCGTAGGGTCATTGAGGAGGGTAGGTAATGATGCTGAGTTCCAGATATCCTGAACCGCGCCGAGTCAATCATCATCGAAGTCCCGGATATTGAGAAATGATAGGACCCCAAGCATGTAAAGGGAAGGCGTAGTAAGAAAGGCTCCTTCCTTCGGACCTGGTTGTGCGCCACAACAGAAGCTGCCACTGATACACTCCCTCAGCAGTCACGATAGGGAGCTGAACGGTTGAAAATCCATGTTTTCACGAACCCTTGGTATCTCTACCTGGGACAGAACTGGATCATTATCTATCTGCCTTTTTGCAGCAGACCATCAAACTTGCATTGGAAGACAATGTCAGCAAGGAAATTGAAGTTGGTAACGAATCTCTTATCAACAAACTAATCATCATCAGGAAACATGATGTCATATAAACAAGATTTGGATCATGTATAGACATTCACCGCGTACTCAGCCAAAGACCAGTTCAAGAGGGAGGTCATAATACATCTAGTAATCAAATTAATTGCTCCACTCCAATATGAAGCATTTTGTCAGAGCGACCACCGTATCTGGACTTAGATACTCTGGCATTTGTGGCGGGGTAGATGATTGCGTTTTCCAAAACCTCGTTTCGTCCAAGTCTTCTTTCGTTTCATCCCACAGAAGCAACGCGGCGTCCGTTACGATCTGGACCAGATCCCCCGAATTGCGGTCTGTCCATATCCAGACGTTCACCGTCTCGACAGATTCGTCATGGCTTTTCTCATTGGTGAGCAGCTCGCTCTTACCGGTGGTGGTGTATTCAAGGCAATCAGATACAGTCAACATCCCCGCGCTGGCAGAACGCCCCCTCGTACCAGGGAAGATGCGTGAGTCGAGACCGTGCCAACATGACTTCCTGTTATCCTTTTCGACAATTGCAACTCCTGTCGCCAGGTCAGTGGAGCGTTCTCATCCGCTGCTGGCAGGTCTGTCCGGCGGAATGGGTCGAATTGAGTATGCTCCTCCGTGCCGGACCAGGAACAGGGTCTACAGCAGCTGCATCACGAAGATCATCCGACGAGCCAAGTTGGGAAGAGGCTGAAAGATCCATGATCGACGATTTGGCCTCTGAACCGTTGCGGCTGTCGGTCCATCGCATCCCAAAGGAGAGACCGGTGGCTAGGCTGCCCCGGCCAAGCGCCCCGAAAGTTATCGCACACATTTCAATAATTCAGCTCTTCTCCAAACGTTGACAGTTCATTCTGCTCGCGCTGTGGCAGCTAGCCGACGTTCTTCCATGATCGTCCTGTGTCCAGTCCTATTGCGCCAAAAGTGGACATCACGGTGGGGAGTCTAGACACCGAGAGCATTCACCGGCTTCGCCCTGAGCGCCATGGATTGTGGGATAACGGCGTTTGCTAAATCAAGCAGATGCTGAGAATGGCGACGACGGATTTTTGATCAGGCATCCGACGGGCGGTCCTGGGAGCGCGGTTCCCGAGGACTGATATCATATTTGCCCTTTCTTCTTCCTAAAAACCATGCTATTTCATTAATGCTCTGGCTATGCTTCAGCTCCCAACGCAAGGGCAATCGAAAGACGTGCCCACACAAGATGTCAGATAGGCTTGTCTCCAGATCGGTGAGGTCCAGTTCCCCACATCTCGCACCGCCACATCTCTTTATGTCCTGTGCCATCAGCCATCTGGGGGAAATACAGATTCTTGATTTGCTGGCGCTATCGCGTTTCGAGATCCCAAGCTTTTGATCTCATCTTGAAGCGCTCTTACACCATTATTCCTGGCATGCAGCTCTTTGAGCATCACTACTGACGTCATTCTGCTTCTTTCCTCATATCCCGCGTGTACTGGTGACTTTCGCTGATTGATATCACTGCAGAAGAAACCTGCTTCGAGTCCTGAGAGCTATTCTCGACCTGGTTGGAACACTCGATACTTTCAAACCTGGCATGATCATCCAGGTAGTGGCACTCAATAGACGTGAAAGACTATGCAGATCCCAAGATTCGGCATTATGTCGAGACGGAGATGGGTCTTCCCGGTATCAAAGACAGGAAGATCCTCTTCACCGCGTGTATTCTCTACGCTTGGTATACATCCATGTACGGTGTGCGTCAAAGATATTCGCTTTCTGGAGGCGGTAGATGGATTATCGGCTGGGATATCTGAGACTATTGAGATACATCGGTGTCTTTGACATCTCTCATTGTTTCTTTTTCCTTCAGTAGTTTCTTTCATGTCTCTTACAAGTTGTTGAATGAGGCGCTCTTAGACCACTCATCTACCGCTACCCACATAGGTCTGCCGCAGGCTCTTATACGTCTGAATCTCGAGTCTCACTCAGTTCCTGCAAAGGGATATAGTGATTTCTTTAATTAGGACTTTTTCAGGAATGCGGGTGGCAGAATGGCCTTTAATCAGAATTAAAGAACTCGTAAGAGCTTCTGAAACGATCCGACAGCTCAAAGAAGAGAAGTGTCTATAAAATATGGCTCTGTGGTCTTCAAGAATGCTTCTAGACCTCACCACCCTTAATCTCTTTGTCTTAGCCAGTTTACATCGAATCAACAATTCTACGTTTCCCGAAGTCCCTGAGTTTATACGTACTCTGTCATTCTTCAACACGCAACATGCCAAGGCCGGACCAGGAAAATACTATCGCGAGTTCCAGTCAAGAAGATGTCTCCAGTCAAGGAGATGCCTCAGTGAAGAAGATGGCCCACTGCGCTTTGTAATCGAACCATCGTCTGAGGTGCCTCCAAACACCAAATTCACCCTGCCGGTGATCGTCTCTGTCTACGTTCCAGGGGTCCCTGAGGAACAGTTACCGCTGGGCCTCTATGCAGTGCTAAGGGATAAGGATAGATGCAATTTCTGTGTGCCGTTCCTGAAAGGGGAGCGGAAGCTGAAGGAGCTGAAGGACAGTGTCCACAGTCAGAATGACAATGCCAGACATTCGGCCATCTGGCGATCGAGAGAGCCGGGCAGTATCGTTTACTGATCTCGCTAAACGTCGGAACGAAGACCATAACAACTATCGAATCTGAGATTCATGTATATAGGGAAGCACCCTTTAAACGGCCGAGTAAGTGGATGAGAGCGGATCCTGGTTTACGTGTGTGATGTTGCATATATGGCTAACACAAAGAAAGGTCATGAACAGTTGGAAACTCTCCGCAAACTGGTACCCGAGAAGTTTAACATTACCGAGGAGGATATAGAGAAATGGGGACACCTCACAGAATGGAGGCGCCGCGTTACATGAAATGTGGCTACAGATGGTGCTCCTCTGCACTCCACACTAGAACGATAGTGTGACAGCACGGCGCGGCACGAAGGCGATGTTGAATCCGGTGTTCAGTGATGAATAGGCAGTGTGGTTCTGCCGGCAGAACCGGGCGGTGCGGTTGAAGTTGGAGCCCGGCTATGCTCCCACCACACACACCGCCTACTTTTTCCTTCTTTCATCTCTATGCTCAGTATTTTGTCGGACTAGCTACTCAATAGAGACCATGGCATCCTACTGGCTTAGAGCGCCGTCACAGACAGAGTGATAGATCGTCACGCGGTATCGAGTCAAAATATTTATACTCTCTGGCAGAAAGGTGCAAATATTCGGCGTAGACATTGGAAAATCTTCTGGTACTGTCTATCAGCTAGTACTGCCTAAAATATATTCTCCGTATTATTCTACCCGCAATCACTATTGGCAAGAAATATATTTAAAAATGTTCCTTGATTGCGTGTTCATAGTCGAAGTTATTATTGGTTGGAGGCAAAAAGCTAGTCGCGCCCGGGATCGAACCGGGAACCATCTCGGATCTGTGCTCACCAGATGTGAACGAGATATCATAACCATTAGACCACGCGACTTCGCTAGGCATATGGTAACTGTTTTCGTCTCATGTTCCAAACACGGACGAGTCCGATGGGACCACCGTTATCTCCACACTGGGTTCCCCACGCGGGATGATCTTTCGATCCCGATCGGTTGTACTTCTTGACTTCAAGCTCCACGTCCCACATTGACGTCAGAGTCAGACAGGGATCGTCACTGGACCATCTATTTTTGCCCGTCTGGTCACTCACCGTGTGGACCTAATGGCTATCCCAGAGGCGGTACTGGGAAGCCTTTCCGATCTCTGACGAGACTAGATGGAACGCCTGAGGCTTGACTGACCGTGTTTTGTTTCATCTTCAGCTGTATCAAGTGAAAAAGAAACGACTAGAAACAAGTAGGAACCCCGCGTTGCGGTTGCAGCTCAGTTCGGTCTTGATTTTCATTTTCGCGTCCTGCGCCCATGCCAGTGGTTTTGGTGTGTCTGGTGATCCCTCCCGTGTTGGTCACGTCTGAGTCGAACTCGCGGGTGTGGGTGGTGAATAATCCTGTCGCGCCCCCTCCTTCCGAAGGTCACTAATGTCACTCCAGATCATACCTACCTCCCTGCTTACCTAGGGATCTAGGTATGTACCCAAGTAGGTAATCTTATTTGCATCTTTCCAGCTACGCATACTATCATTTTCAAGCTCCAGCCGGCTTCGCCTCGGGCCTCCCTTCTTATCTCAGTCAGCCATCTATGAGTAAATAGAAGGATGCAGAATGGATGAGATTTGTTTTTGCTGAAACTCGAAAGATCTTGCCACTCTGACCAATTGCCCCAGCCCATGCGTAGGCTAGGCTGCAGTGAGGTCTGCCAATCCTGTTCCTTAATTGGTGACTTGGTGTTCTTATCTGCCTCTAAGCCCCTCTGACCAAGACGCTAAGATCGGATTTCGTGATGACTCGCATTCCTGAGCGCTCCGAAACGAGCAGGTCACCGCAGGTCACCAGGGCAAAATGGAATGTTCTGCCTGTCACCCTCCAACCCTCCACGCGCGTTGCCCTGCACGTGGGTAAGCCTCAAGGTCTTTGGGTCTGAGGGGCTGAAACGCTTATAATTGTGATGGGCCTCCCTCGTTTCTCGATGTCACTTGCTTTCCATTTTGTTACCACTGGCTGGAATCTCCTCGCCTGACAGGGGTGCCAGGACTCGGGGATCGGCAGCAGGGGTTTTCTATCTTTCTTTTCTATTGCCTACACAAAAAAGGGGAGGGCTTTTGATCTTATTTTCTGTTATCGTTTTGCCCTTTTCATCATCGTCCTTCTTCAGTCAGGACTGGGAGGGGTCGTTTATTGCCTTGAGGGCCTTTATCTTCGTTTCCCCCTGCCTCCTTAAAAATGCCACTCTTCCACCGTCGCCAAAGACACCACTCCTGGCCATACTGCGCTGCCAGTACACACGGTTGCGAGCGGCCAGACGTGACAGACATCCGGGTTTCCAACCTCCGATCGAGAGCCAGGGAGAAAGTCCCGTCGTTCCAAGTCCAGAAAGAAGCCACACTTCGCTTCGACGACATCTTCGATGAAGACGACGCCGTATCCGCGGGCATCGTCCGGTCCAAAAGCGCCCGACACCACCGACTCTGGTCCCTGTCGAAGGACAAGGACGATGAGGTGGTCTCAACGGTCACAGAGGCGGATGAACTACCAAGTGCGGTGTTGAGGCGCATCATCTGGACACAGCTTGAGAAGGGGCGGCTGCCCTTCATGCTGCATACGACGACTTCCCGCGGAGATGATGTGACGATCTCCTATCTGGACTCGTTGACAGTGCCTGTGCGTGAGAAACCGGCACGGGGCGGAGAGCGGGGAAAAGGGAACCAGGATGACGACGAGTCCCTGCGGCCCTTACCCGGGAGGAAGCATCGACGGTCTCACTCGGAGCAGCCGAGGGCGTGGAGAGAGCCGAGCGCCGGCCTCTGGACACTGGTGGAGGAGTAAGCGTGGATACACGGTACACGCTACGTCATGAGCAGTGTTGTATTGGGAGGATTTGCTCTCTTTTCATTCTGCATTTTGAATCTCTGGGAGCCGTGCCGTTCCGCAACACGTTTGCTTCGACATGCATATATCGATGTGTCGTCTTTTTTTCCTTCTTCCAATTCTTTTTAATTTTTAATTTTTATTTTTATTTGTTTTCTTCCTGTTTTATTATTATTTTTCTGCACCTTCCGGGCGGCTTTTTCCTTCGCATACATGGTGTCTTGTCTACAGATAAAAGCACGAAGCCCCCGCGGGCCCTGTATCCTATGGCATTGGGTGGCATGCATGATCGCGTGTGTTAATAATTCTTTGGGATAGATTAGTCGAAATTGACTGTTCTCTGGTTCTTTCTCCACCTGCTCTGTTTATCTTGATTTCCAATCTCTCTGTGAATAGGCAGCTAAACGTGCTTTTAGGCGACAGTATTCTCCAGCATTCTGGCTGCACAACGAATGCCTAACAAGCTCGCAGCCCGGTTTGAATTTAGGTATGGAGCTGCTGTAAGGTTGTTCCCTGTCATCACCTCCAAGTGATCGATCGGTTCCTGTACCATATAAAGCACAGGTGACACGAGCAGGCACCGGAAAAGCGTGCCGAGCCGAGTAGGCTCCGGAGGATCGACCGTCTTGGCGGCGCCCCGTGATGTCAGAGGGGCGTGAGTCATCCCATCACCTGACTCACGCCAAAGGACAAACCGGGCACGAGCCTGGTAGGGCTGGCCGAGAACAAGCGGGGGCCGCTGATAGGCCCGCACAGACCGTGACGTGGCCTTCTCGAACCACGCAAGAAGGCGGAGAAGCTCACACGGTCACATCTTTGCTTCTGTCCCAGAGCTTGCTTGTGCGGAATCCGCCCGTCGCATCGTCAATGTAGGCCAACGAGGACGCTGCATGACGGCCAGTCGAGCGTACGTAGTCGGTTACCCGACCTGAAGAACTGGTCTGGATGCTCGAATGTGCCAAGATGAGACGCGTTAGACTTGGCTGCTTCATGCGTCCTCGGAGGGGATAGCGCTCGAAAAGAAGAGAGACGACGCAATTCCCATGCAATCCTACCCGGGTCAATACTGTGACGGTGCCGGAATTCCGCAGAGAGAAGGCGGCGGTTGGCGGCTGGCCGGTCGGGACGCAGGCCGGGGATGCTTGGCGCTGCCGGGCAGGAGCGGTGAGCGAGCGCGACTCGGAGCAGCAACTCGCCCTACAGGGCCTCTCCGGGCGCGTCTCGGACGGGGGACCGCGGCCTTGCTCACCGACTGTGCCCGGCAAGCTTCCCCCGCTGTCCCCACTGCCGCGCGGTCATTGGGGCCACCGTGATAGGGCGGGTCATGGCCAGGAGCCGCATCCGCCTGCTCTGGATTGAGATAAATAACACGTACCCCCCGCCCGGTACCAGCATCCCTCGCTCCTGTCGCACCCTCCGACGACCTTCTTCACTCCATTGATTCAGGGCATCATCTTTGCTTCGGTTGAGCCGTGCAACTACACCACCTGCCACTGTCTCGCTGTCGTCCAGGCTGTATACAGCACAACTGCCAGCTGCCTACATCACCTCCTCCACGGATATGAGCAACCAGACCGTCCCCGCCCAGCCAGCTCTCGAACAGACTACCTGCGGCTCCTCCAGCTGCTCCCAGCGGAGAGACTCGCAGCCGTCCATCCACTCCCGCGAAGGGCATCGCCGGTCCGCCTCGATCCCCGTCTCGGTCTTCGCCTCGAGCAAGAAGTTCTTCCGCTCGCGCTCCAGGTCGCCTGCTCCTCCCACGCAGCTCCATAGCCGCGCAGCCAGCTCCAGTTCGACCGCCGCTGACCGCGACGGACGCTCCCCGTCGCGGAGCCGTACTTTCTCCGGGGAACACTCGCGACCAGCGTCGCCTGCACCCATGTCCCCGCGGAGCCCGCTGTCGCCTCCGGGCAGCCCGTACTCCCCTCGTGCGGAGCTGGCAAAGCGTGGCACCAGCTCGTCGAGGAGGAGCAGCGGCAGCGTCGACGACTACCGGCGGTTCAACGGGACGATCAACCACTACGGCCGGCACACCAACGACTGGCTGTTTGGCGGCTTCAGCGTACGGGACACCATTGGCAGGCTGCTGCACCATGAGGGCAAGGAGGGGTGAAGACGAGAGTCAATCGCTGATTATGCCTACGCCGCGAACTCGTAACCTGAGCGTATCCACCATGAGAACGCCCGGAGACACCACAGCCTCGAGAACCAGATCTCCCGATTCGGACTTCGTGACAGCCCGCTTGCATCTGCCATTTCAGTCTCGAGTTATGGTCTCTGGCTCTAAGCGCTCAGAAAAGAACGCCGTCTCCACAACTTCCACCCGACTATATACCTACAATCTACCCACTACACATACACGCCGTTCCACACTTGACAGGTTCAAGGACCGCGCAGGTCGTACTATGGATGGAACGGTAACTTGCTGGAACAGGTGCCATGGGACACGGGTCATACTCGCTGGTTCGTCTCAGCATTTATTCCGATGCTTTACGACGGAACGAGACATGATGAGCTAGAATGGAAAAAAAAGGAAAGGAAGGGAACGAGCTGGTACTCTTGTCTTGATGACATTTATGACGATATGCTTTATGTCATATGATACCCTTGATACCCTTGCCGTGATTTAGTGGGTAGTCATGTAATATCTGTTTAATGTGAACAAATATACTTCCTACATCAAATATGCAATTCCCTGTAACCTTCAGGTCCCCCGTAGATCTATTCGATTGGCTCGAGCATCTGATCATCACTTTGCTTATAAAAAAAAATTAAAGACAGTTATAAATACACCATTCTGTACCTGCAGCATCCTGCTGCCCTGTCTGGATGTGAATTACTCCGTACGTACATGTACATCGGTAGAGGACCAACCGCAGAAATGGCCGTTCCTTCGAGTCAACGCACTGGCCATTGAGCCCCGCTAATTGAAGTGTGCACCTTTATGTTTCATGGGTTTACTGCAGAAAAAAAAAGAATCATAAAATTCAGCACAGAGTAACTCTGTACACTTTAAGATACAAATGTAGAGAGCTAGAATTGGCATGTTCCATGGACAGCCTGTCCCAGGCGATCTGCTGCTTTTGCTGGCCCTGGCTCTGGCGCGGCCCGCTGTCCCGCGGCCCCGCTCAGGGGCGGCCACGAAAATGATTCCACTTGTCGCAAACCTCCATCATTCACATACAGACTGCTCTCTATACCATCCAATTGCTCGTGTCCGCGCTGCCCAGCCCTAGTGAGCGCTGGTGAGCGCACGTCTCACGAGCTCTCTCTTCACGTTGCAGTTGACGAGCCGCCACGATCTTCAACCTCGACCTCGACCTCGACCACCGTCATCGACTTCTACAACATACGAAGTCTGAATCAGACTGAAACCACCACCATGCCGGACACGGCCCCCTTCACCGTCGACCTCCCGACGGCGCTCTGCATCGCCTTCGCCCTCGCCATGATGCCCATCGCGTGGCTGCTCAGCAGGTCCCTCATCCCACCGACCCACACGCGCAACCGCCTCCTCTTCTTCTGGCACGCCTACGACGCCCTCACCCACCTCTTCATCGAAGGGTCCTTCCTCTACCAGTGCTTCTTCAGCTACACCACTATCCCTACCGTGGCCAACGGCGCCATCATCCGCTCCGAACAGGCCGTCTTCCTAGGGCACAAGGACCGGCTGTACGGCGCCGCGTACGGGTCGGGGCCTAGCGCCCGCCTGTGGCAGGAGTACGCCAAAGCCGACCGCCGCTGGGCCGCTGCGGACGCGACCGTCGTCGCGCTGGAGCTGCTGACCGTCTTCCTCGGCGGGCCTGCGGCCATCTACATCTGCTACCTGCTCTACCGCGCGTCGAGTCCGCGCGCCAAAGTCCCCGCGACCGCGCGCGCCCGGGCCCAGGCGACGCTGTGGCTCGTGGCGCCCGCGCTCGCCACGGCTGAGCTGTACGGCGGCTGGATGACCTTCGCCCCCGAGTGGCTAACGGGGAGCTCGCAGCTCGAGACGTCTGACCCCGTGCTGCTGTGGTTCTACCTGGTCTTCTTCAACGGGCTGTGGGTGGTCGTGCCGCTGTGGGTGCTGTGGGAGGCGGCGCGGGAGATCCACGCGGCGTTTGTGGGGGCTGCTGCTGCGGAGGGGAAGAAGAGGCTTTGAGATTTTGGATGGATGAATGTGTGTGCTGTTCCTTTTTTTCGATGGTCGATTCTTGCTTTCAATTATGTGGAGCTTGAATCGAATGCGTTTGGGGGAACGGGATGTGATGTGGTTATGTGACTATGACTGCTGCCGGCATTGCTCTGTTATAGAGTACAACGTGAATGCCTGCCTACGACTCTGCATGTTATGTATATACCTATGACTTACACATACACATAAATAAATCTACAAAACGAGCTGAGCTGATTCACGTATGTTCCGCTCCACGTCCGTGGTACTGTATGTATGTACATATGTATCTCGATCCATCCTCCGTCCGTCCGTCCGCCTCGGAACCGCCCTACAGTTGTACTGTACTCCGTACAGTATAGTGTTTAAGACACGGCCCGCCCGCGGGGAGGTAAGGAGATAAGGTGGTAGGTAGGTCCGCTGTATCCCTCTTCCAAGTCCAAGGCCACGTCCAAGTCCAGTTCTAAGTCAAAGTCCATGTCTAAGCTAGTCGTGCATCTCTTCTTCTCTCCTGAGTGAGATCCTGAGTGAAATCCTGAGTGAGGAATGTGATTGTGAGAGGTATTGTTCTATCTCTTATTCTATTTTCTATTGATTTCCAAAACGCAAATGGGAAAGGAAGGGAAAAGGGGGAAAAAAGGAAAGGAAAGGCTACAGGTGCTAGTCTAGGTAGTTAGTCAGGTAGTAGGCACAGTACATACCGTACAGTACAAACAGTGCATTGAGCTCTGGTGTGAGAGTGTGGGAAGTAAGTGAACTGTGCTGGATTATATTCTATAGGAGGATCAGGGGCTTGTGGTTCCTACCTTACTTACCTAATTTGCTCCTTTTTTGGTGATCGAGCGGTATCTTGTTGGTTGATATAAAATCATGACATTTCTATGCAAATTCTGGTATTTACATACGGGACTGGAAAGTTTGCTGATTGTACAGTACTTTACTCCAATCTAGAGCTATCTAGATGTTTAGCCTCAAAACCTACTATTCAGCCTATTTTCACGCAAGCAAGCATGGCGAGTCTCCAAGTATTTGCAGCTTAGACAATTGCCAACATAATATAGTTCTCTGAACTGGTCATTTCTATGAAGACTTACCCGGTGTATAGATATCTTTAAATGTGAGCTGCACGATGGATGTCGTCCTCGAAGCCGCAGCTGGGTTGGCTCAGATGCTTTCTGTTACCAATGCCGGTTTTGCCTTCTTCAGGATTGTGAATCAGCGCCATTTTCGCTGCTGTTATTGCCAGCAAGTTCTAAAACGGGTGGTTGGTAGTAACGCTGACTTATTGGTTAGATGCCCAGGTGCTTATCGGCTTCCAGCCCTGGAGGGCCTTGGGTGCTAAAGATGTAAACTGTCAGACGCCAAAATACCAGTTCTGAGTGCAACTGGCGATCATTGCCTCTTTTCGTAGTTGAGCGGTATTTTTTTTGTCGCTATTGACTTTTTGTACTGCTAAACTGTGCCATTTCTAGTCCTCTAAGCTCCATCGATCGAGTAGCCGGATAAACCATGACTTATATGCTTCTGCGCCAAAGATTTGTTACTACAGACCACATCGTGCAGCTTGCTGTTTATAAACATAATTTAAAGCCAAGGTGATAAGACACTATGCACTTGGGACTTGAGGTTTGATTTTGATCCCGACTGGTACTCCCACCCTAGCCAAAGCCAGTCCAATAAAATCGCAGTAAAAGCCGCAGAGAACCCTGCAGCTTGGGCTCAATAACAAGACTTCCGGCACAGAATTGCCTAATCAGGTGTGCTGCGAGACGCCTGGTACAGCGATGCAACTCCAAGTGAGCGGCTGCGAAGGACCTCCGAACAAAAATCACCCCTGGGGTTGAAGTTTAGAAGTCAACCGCACCTCGCCGGGTGGTTAGTGTGCCTCATCAAGCCTGGAACCAGAAAAAGACATATGTAGCTGAAGGCCCCAAATGTTTGCTGGACATCTGAGTTGTTCCTTTTCAGCCTTGCCAGGGAAGGTACATGGTAGCGCTCGCGCGGACTATTTGATTGTAGGCCAAGTTGCTCTGTGCCCGACGGGCGTGGCAGCCGCGCTGGTCGCACCTGAGAGTGTTTGTGACCTACCATCCCCGAAGCTGCTATTTTGAGACTCTGGCCAAATCAAGGAATCCATAACACTCACCACAACTGCAACTTCAAAGCAAGAGAAAGATGACTCTGTCAATGTGTCTCTCTGGAAGCAAGCTTATGACCAGCTGCTTGCACAAAATCCCAGCCTGGTTCAAATGTACTGGAAGATCCTCGCTGATAGCGATGACCTTGAGGACAAGGATGTGCAGGAGCAGCTGTCGACTATTGTCCAACAAAAGAGGGAGACCATGGAGAAAAAGCAATGGAAGTTTGTGGTCTGGCACCGGGAAATCACAGTCAGGGATCAGATCGATGAGATAGTCAAAGCATTTCGAAACTCCATGAGTATTGGATCTACTGCAGCGAGCTTCAATCCTTTGCATGCTGGATTGCTGTGGGTGGGAGTCTGTGCTGTTTTACAAGTGAGTAGCCTACAAGCTGACTTCCTCCTCCTGACATACTGATGATTTTGCATTTATATAGCTCGTCACGAACACCCAAGAACAATACACGCAGCTAATAGAGGGGTTGGAATTTATTGCCAATCTTGTCAATTTTTATACTCAGGCCGAGCCGTTTCTTACAGGCACATTTTGGAATTCCAGATGCACGCTGTGGTGCATTTGGACAGGGAAAAGATTGTGCAAATTGGGAGAAATGCAGTGATGGCCGATGACTGGTCTGGAAAACTCAAAGAAGTGAAAGTTTGGCATAAAGTGTGCAAGGAGCTGATCAATTTGTCAATGACTGGCAGTGTTCAGAAACGTCTGGACGATCTCACCATGGTAATCCGTGACCAAGAAGCCAAAGCCGTGGACATATTGCAATGGGTGTCTGATGTCTCAGTGAGAGATGCCCACATATTTGTTAGGGAAAAGAAACTAGGACGCGGCTACTGGAACACTGGCCAGTGGCTTATCAATCTTCCTGAATTCAGTCAATGGAAAGACTCTTCATCGGGTATTTTCTGCCTTGAAGGTGGTGTTGGTGTAGGGAAGAGCTGCTTAGTGTCAATGGTTGTCAAAGAACTTCTCCAAACAACAAATTTGTGTTTGACATTTTTCTACTGCTCAAGGCAGGATGACACTAGAGACTCTCATACAATTCTCCGCAGTCTTGTAGCCCAGTTCTGCTATTCCACTGATGCAACGTCAATACCCGAACCAACCTGGAAACGATAAAAGAGCGATCAAGCCAAAGGACTGGGGGAAGCCTATCCATACAGGACTGCGAAGATCTTCTCGTCAGTCTCACACGGGATAGAGGCCCATCTACTGTCGTTATCAATGCGCTGGATGAATGCCCGGATTACAACATACTCCTGGAAAGTCTCAAGGGAATTTATATCCACTCACAAAACTTGAAGCTTTTCTTCTCATGTCGCAAAATGCATCTAACTGCCGTCGACTACTTTTGCGGCTACAAGCCTGTCGTCATTACTGTTATCAATCAGAATTGCAAAGATGTCCAGTCCTTTATTGAAAGCGAGCTTCGATCACCAGACCGCTGTATGAAAAGCTGCATTGATAAAGAGCCAGAGCTGGAACAGAAATTTCGGGATGCGCTGATAGAACGAGCTGGAACAATGTATGTTTTGAAATCTTTCTCCAGGTATTGCATTTTCTGAACAAGACACAGGTTCAGATGGGTCAAATTGCAGTTTGAAATCGATAGAGATGATTTTAAAGAAAAATTGAATGAAATGATCTCTGGCTCACCCCATCCGGACTTGAATAAGGCATATCGCGATATCTTCTCATTGAATACAAATAATAAATAAAGGCTTTAAAGTGTGTATTGTGTTCCTTTCGACCATTACATATTAAGGAGCTTGTCCAAGTTATTGCGATGGATCCACATGGAAAACTCGACGAGTCTGTTAAAAAAGAATATTTTCTGGACATCTGCAGTAATTTTATCCTCTTGGACAATTCAGACACTGTTCACCTAGCCCATCTGTCGGTGAGGGAATACCTTGAACAAGAAAGTTTTGATGACGGCCACACCAGAGAGTTCTCTTCCAGCCTGGCACATGCGCAGATGGCAGAATCTTGTCTGTCCTTCATTGTCGATGATGATATTGGCAGAATGACAATCAAAAGCTTGAAAGAAGATTTTCTTCAGTATTCAGTCATATTTTGGGCTGATCACTGTGAGAAAATTCCAGAAGGGAGGAAAAGAGGCAACTTGAAAAATCTTCTAACATCCTTACTGTCAAATGACAACCCCAAGCTAATTTCCTGGGCTTCTCTGGCGCAAATAATTTGGAAGCCTAGTGTCGCTAGCCATTATTCGCACAACTCTGCAAAAAAAAAAAAAAAAAAAAAAAAAAAAAAAAAAAAAAAAAAAAAAAAAAAAACTGCTAGATGTCAGTCAGACCCGAGCAGTCCATTCTGTCATCTGCATATGGGGGTTTGATGAGTTTATGACAATAAAACTGGATGGGAAACTCCATTTAGCGATGTCCGCCAAAATACACCTTTATACCTTGCCATTAGGCATGGGAAATTTGAAACTGCACAGCGACTGGTTCTTGAACAAGGAGTTGATGTTAATGCCAAGAATTATGCACGTTGCACTGCACTTATGGCAGCTTGTGAGATAGGTAATCAAGTGACTGTGCAGCTCCTCCTGGAAAATGGTGCAGGTGTTAATGACCAGTGTTATTCTTATGGTGCTGCACTCCGGAAAGCTTCATTTGAAGGTCATTACAGGGTTGTACAGCTTCTTCCGAAAAATGGTGCAGATATCAACGCTCATTCTGGTTTCTATAAAACTGCACTTAATACAGCTTGTTCCAAAGGTTATAAAGAGATTGTACGGCTCCTGCTGGATAATGGAGCAGATGTCAATGTTCAAACTGAGTCTTGCAGTGCACTTGAAGAAGCTTCTTGGGGAGGTTATAAGGAGATTGTGCAGCTCCTGCTGGATAATTCTCCTGGGCCATGGGGCAAACCCGGAAGCTTTGGCAGAAGAGAGATCAGAAGCGGACTTTGATTTGGTTCGAGGATTTTGCCCCGGGGGAGGGGGGCCGGAGGGTATGCTGTAGAAAGTATCTGAGGTGATGGGTGATGGTATACATAGCATAACCCATACACGAAACAAGAATTTCCTTCGATTCTGTTTTCTTTGTTGTGCTGTTGTGTATGTACACGACATATCCACGGCGTCTTGGTACAGTGCATGCATATCACATCTTCTGTCGAGCTTGCTTTGCTTACGAATCAATCGATCGATCGATCAATCAATCAATCAATCAATCACAGACGTAGCCGAGGGGAAGTCGAAGCCTGGGTTTGGGGTCGAGGTTGCGACCAATGGAGTGAATGTCCTTGACAAATAGCCTCACTCGAATCGACCCGAACAGCTGGAGCTGGATCAGATTGGATTGTATGGATGTGTGGATATATGTATGTACAGTACATTATATATACTGTATGGATATGGGCACGAGTAGAAGATAGATGGTGGTATTCGATTTGATTGATGGACTCCATTCAAACCATGTCGCATTATCGACTGTCACATGCTATGCTATCGCTATCGTATCATGCCATCTCATATCACATCTTAATCGAATTCGCTGTCATATCAACACATGTGCATCATGAGTATCATGATCGTCATCATCCATCACCATCATAAGCATCGTTACCGTCCCATCTCATCTCAATCTCGAGGCAAGTCATCAATCACGTCAATCAATCAGGACAAAAAGAAGACAGGCATCTATGTCTGTACCTACCCAAGTAGGTAGGTAGGTACCTGAATCATCAACATCGGAAGACGAGAAACGAAAGCGAAAAAGAAATCACCAACGACACAGCTTCCTCCCTGCCCCCTCCTGCACAGGCACAGTGAGAGAGATAGAGGCAGGCACATCTACATCACCTCCCTCACGACCCTCCCATGCCCGCCCGGAAACAGCCCCGTCGCGCCCGCATAGCACCCCCAGAACCAGTCGTCGTTGACGTTCTCCGCCTCGGTGATCTCCGCGCCGCGCGGGAAGAGCAGCTCGTCCGTGACGTCGTCGTCCGGGTAGTAGGACCACAGCGCCTGGACGACGAGTCCGACGCCGCCGTCGGGCGGGAAGCGGCGCGCCGTAGGAGTCGTTGTGGGTGAGGATGGGGAGGAAGGGTCCGATTTATAGTAATTATAATAATTCCGCACGCGGGAGGCTTTCTTGCGCCCCTCCTGTCCGTGTGCCTCCTTCCAGCTCCAGTACCCAGAGCCGAGTTCAGGGGACGCTGGGCCGGATCCGGTTCCGGATCCAGGGGAATCAGATCTATGAGATCCGCGGAGGACATGCTCGTCCTTCAGCGCGTGGCCGCCGACGAGGTCGCGGACGACGACCCTGCGCTGGCCGTCCTCGTGGTCCTCGAAGCCGACGACGATCATGCGGTGGCCTTTTAGGCAGCGGCGCCACCCGTTGTGGCCGTTCTCCTTGCTGATCTTGCCGGCGGCGACGAGCTTGAGGTAGCAGTTGGGGCAGATGTCGTAGTCGCCGTCGTTGCACTGGGGGCAGTGGAAGCGGGTTGTCGAGGGCGTGATGGGGTGGGTGCAGACATCGCACTTTGTGGTGAAGGAGAGGACGTTGTAGGCATCGTGCTCGAGGGGAATTGGCGGCGGTGTGAGGGAGGTGGGTGTGGTGCTGGTATTCGAGGTGTCTGCTGCGGTCGGAGGACGAGAATTCCTCCTGCTCGGGGAAACTCGACGGACAGGAAGCAGAGGATGGGTGCAGCATCGCCCCTGGTTGACGCAGCGGTTGCAGAACCCCCATTCTCCGTCGTTGCACTGGCTGCATTTCCAGAAGCAGTCGTTGGCCAGCGTATGGCATATGTCGCAGAATACGCCTTCTTGTAATCTGCTGGCTGGATTGTCGCTCGTTGTCTGCTTCCCCTCATCATCCACCGTCCGACGAGCGGTCTCCGCAGGCTTTCGATATCTACAGGAGCGTAAAACGTGGGGAGGCTCGCGTGGGAGGCTGGGCAAAGCAGAGATTTTTCGCTGGAAGTTCAACAGGGCGGAAGGGCCAAATCCAAACCAGTGTAGACATCCTCGTCCAGTGCGGTAGCAGCGGAGACAGAGGTTAACGTTACATCTGGGGCAGTTCTTGTACAGATCGTACTGTATGTCCGGCCGATTACACCGGTCACAGGATATCGATGGCTCCGGGTACAGGGTTGGAGATTCACGAGGTACGTCTGAACGTGAGGAGGATGGTCTGGAATGTGCATTCGAATCGCCATTCTCCGGAGGGACACAAGACGGGGGCGTCAATCCGGACGCAGCATGATCTGAGCGGGTAGGCGTGAAACTCTGAAATGCTCCCTGTCGGATAGACGGGCTGCTCGTAGGGGAGCTCACAATCGGTCTGCTCGTCATCTGGTGTTGGGAGTCCCGTTCTCTTCCCCCTGCCACAGATGCAGCATTTTCTGACCGAGTAGGCGTAGAATTCTGTAACGCTCCCTGCCGGACAGACGAGCTACTCGACGTACCAGCGCTCACGGTCTGACTTCTCGTCCTCTGGTGTTGGGTATCCCGCTCTCTGCCTCCTGCGATCCACGTCTCCGATATTCTGCCTTCGGGCTCCGTAGGTCGTCTCGACGCCGAAACAGACGAGCCCCTTAGCCTTGATCTCCCGGCATGTGAGGAAGGAGGTCGTTGGCTGGTGATATCGGTGGACGATCTCGCAGCGGGCCTCAGGACGACCTCTGAAGTAGAGCCCTGGCTGACGGGTGCAGGCGACGTCCTGCGACGGGCAGCGGTACCCTGATCGGATGCTCGTCTTCGATGCCCGGGCGAGCTGGGAGGGGACAATGTCTGCTCCAACAGATGCGGGCGTGACACAGGAGGGTGCCTCGACGACTCCCGCGATCGGGAGGCAGCTCCTCGCCTGCTGACAGTCTCTGACCTCGTGCGCCTGTGGCCATGTTCCCGAGATGGCTCCACCGTTTCATTATGTCTCCGCAGAAAACGGTGCCGATGCCTCCTGCGGTAGGCCTCCGCGATGCGCTCGCTCAGCTCTTCCTCCTGCTGCGGGTCGAGAGTATTGAGGTCGATGCCGTCCAGCCAGCCTTCCTCGACGATCTGGCGCAATATCTCCTCTTCGAGGTTCTCCCCGTCCGACGTGCTGAGCAGTGAGCGCAGACTGGACTGGTGCTCGACCCGTCTCGAAGTATGAGCTTCCCGCTGCTCGGCGTGACGCCGTGCCCTGCGCTCCTCTTCACGCCGTCTTCTCCGTCGCTCATCGTCCGTTCTCTCTCCATGATCTGTATGATCTAGGCTCCGCGCATGACGGGTCCGCGAGGACTGTCGTCCAGCCGTCCGAGGACTCGAGTGACTAGCCTCAAACTCCCGTAGACTCATCTCCCTCACCTCCTCCAGCAGCCGGCGATCCTCCTCATCTTCGTCATCATCATCGTCGTCATCATCAGACTGCGACTCACTTTCTCCCCCGTCCGCATTCCTCCTCCTCCTCCTCCTCCTCGCCGGCGGCAGCACCGGATCACCAGGTTTATACTTCTTCGCGATCTCCGCCTTCTCCTCCTCGGACCGCGCCCTCTCGGGACGCGCCTGCAGGAACATGTCCAGCAGCGTGGTGACGGTGGCGTTGGGCCTCGTTTCGCGCACGGCCGCCCGGCATGACGGGCAGGTGAAGCGCGGGGCGGAGGAGGAGCGGGATGATCGATCTCGAAGACTGGAGGATTCCTGCCAGGAGAACCATTCCTTGAGGCAAGAGCCGCAGAAGGTGTGGAGGCAGTCGAGCAGGGTGAGGGGCTGGTAGAGGAGCTCGGTGCAGATCTGTTGCAGTGACAAGAATAATGAGTGTTAGTGAGAACTCGCATTGCGGGGTAGTCAGTTGAGCATCGAAGATGCGCAGAGTGCATACCGAACAGACCAGTTCCCTCTCGAGGTCCAGCAGCCCCGGACCCGGACCGCTTCGTTGTCCTTCGGTAGTAGTAGCCATCGAGAAACCTGCCACGTCTGAAGCCGCGTGCGGGGACGGAGAAAGGGTCACCGCAAAAGCTTCGAAAGAAAGCAACCGGCCCTTGTGGGGGTCTGCAGGTCCAAAGACATACAGCTGTAGCTCTGTCCAGAGAAGCGTATCGGATCGGAGGACAGGTGTGTCTTCGAAGAGGTTGTCAGATGTGTCTCTAAACAAAGGCTGACAGTCTGGGCGGCGAGATGTGCCTGGGTGGTGGTTGGTCCTTGTCCGATTCTTAGGGTCGGAGGGCTGTTCTCAAGTTGCTGGCAGCAATTCATGATAAGGAATCACCACAGAGATGGGAAGATTTATCACAGTCTATCTGCCCCCGACATCAGATGTCCTAGTCCCGTGCTAAGCCCAGATCTGAAGGGAAGCGTTATCAACGATATCGTCTGTGCTGTCTATCCCCGGCGCACTGATCCAAGGTTCGCGGCCTGAGGCTCCGCAGGGAACCGTGCTCCGAGCGGGCAAGTCACGTGGATGCCACGCATCATCCACGGATATGTTACTATTTTGAGCGACGTCCAGGCACTCGGAATCTCCAAGAGTTACAACTGGTCAGCCAACATCGTACTTGGTCCTTTGCCTAACTCTCTCTCTTTCTCTCACTATCTGGTCTTGCGCTCTACAAGACTCTGTACACTGCATTAGATATGAGACATGGCGATAACGAATTCATCATTTTCGATCGTTCTCGAAATTTCATTAAATTATTACTCTATGCATAAAGACGAAAGAAACGTCCCAGACCATATTAAACGTCATCATACAACACGTGCTCAGAATCATTCCAGTCATAGATTTCGCCACCCTTCAGCCGAGTCAGACGGTGTCGATGCGCCAGACAATGACCCATGCTCATTGGCGCGGTTTCGCCGTCCGAATCCCTGGAGAAACCACCTGACAGCAACGGCTAGGACATGCGCAATACAGGGCGTGAAAAGGGAAAAAATGAAACCCCGCAGACTCTCCTCTGGAATTAATGCATCATTCCTTTATTCCACAAGTTCGTCTGGCATCCTCCAGCTGCCTGGACGTACTTCACCGATCAAACGCTGCATGCAACCCGATCAGACGTGACAGGGGTAAACACGGGCTTCTGGCTGACCCGGTATACCAGCCTGTCGGTCCAGAAATGGGAGATCTCCGCCTGCACCGCCGGGATCGACCCGAAGACGGTGCCTGCAATCGGGAAGCAGATACGCTCAAGCAGGTGTCGCATATGCCACCAGGTGCGGTACGAGAAGCCCGTGTCAGATATACCGGCACGCGCCATATCGTTCGCTCGCGCATTCAGGCAGACAGCATGCCAGCGGTCGTAGAGGAAGATGGCCAGATTCATCCAGGCAAAGGAGAGGCCGCGAAGGAGACCCGTGAACCGGAAGGTCCATCCCAGCGCCGGGTGGATGAGATTGTCCGGCGTGTAGATAGTGTAGAGGGAGGAAAACAACAGCACAATCGTCAGATGGCACGGGAGAAAGTGGGCCTCCCAGAGCAGATGCATCAGAAAGAGATGCCTTAGGCGCAAGGCTCCCCTGGGAAGAAGATTGGCGATGAGCTTGCGGACGGCGAAGCCAGTGTCGAGCGCACCCCACATGTGCCGTAGCGCTTGACGATACCGGGCAAGCCCGATATCAAGCACGCGTCGCCAACCCCGGTGGAGGTTACTGGAGATGTTACACTGACTGGCAGGGCTGTAGATGACCCGCGAGACGATATCGCCCCCAGTTTCAAAGTAACACTTCAGCAGCATATGCATGTCTTCCCCTATGGCTGTAGGGTCGCCATCCCATCCACCGACCCTCTCGGCCAACACGAGAGGCAAAGAATATACCGAGGTTGGTATAGAAATGGCCGAACCCGGATACATGGCCGACAGTCCGGCGAATCCCCACATAAGATCTGCGCATCGCACCAGAATGGGCGTATCGTTTGAATTGCGGTCGAAGATGATCGGGCAGGAGTAGAAGGAACGGTCAGCCTCGGCGATGTGTCTGTAGTGGAGCCGACGAATCTCCGTGAAGTAATCCTGCGACAGATGGGTGTCCGCTACCAGCAGTGTTAGTGTGCTTGTCCAAATCCCGTTTTCCATTTGCCAGGAAGGGTCATATACCATCCATCACGGTGATAATCACATTGTTCAACTTCACGTTTGGATTCGCACGGTGTATTTGGATGATCCGGCGCGCGGCATAGGCGACATTGGAGCCCTTTCCGGCAATCTCACCTGGCAAACCGGCCGGGTGAAACGTGCTCCTGATATTAAGGAAAGCCTTTTCAAACACCGAAATCAAGGTTGCTGCCTTGCTGGGCGCCTCTGCCTCCTTTTCCTCCATGGCCAAATAGACCTGCCTCGCGGTCAGCTCCCTCTTCGGTGTGAATTGAGTTCATCACGACTGACCTCGTAGCGGGACGGTGCCCTGGGATGGCTGGCAAGGACGCTCAGTGTTGTTCTCAGCGTATCGATATCCTCGCGGTAGTTGGGGAGGATAATGGCGTGTACCACCTCGCCATCGTGTGCATCGGGATCATCCACATCGTTGGACTTGCAGATCGACTGGTCTGCCTCTGGAAGAGACTGCCGCCGCTGGACGGTGGGACTGTCAACGAAATGGCCGTCGCCTGGATCTTGTGACGCGCACGGTTTCGTCCACGCGCGCCGTTGCAGGACAGCCTGCGTCTCTTTGATCACTCTGGACAGTGCCCACGAGAGGCGCACCGCAAAAACAAACCCGTTGACATGGACCACGATCGTGTATGCAATGAAGATCCTCTGGGCGAGAGTCAACGGTCCCGGCTTGGCCTTGGATGGATCTCCCGTCGCAGGAGGAGCCAGGCTGTCCCAGGGGGGGGAAAACCACTTGGCCGTATCAGCAAAGGCGAAGACCAGGAGCAACAGCAGCGCGATGATGCTGAAGCCCGGCAGGCAGCGGGAGATCCATCGCAACATGGCTCGAATCGCCTCCAGCAGGGTCTGGAGGGCTCTATGGGCGGAGATTCACCGTCATCGAGGGAAAACAAAGAGGCAAGACTACGACAAAGGGGACGGAGAGGGTTAAGAGGGGTCTGGTGGAGGAGCTGTGGGTGGGCAGCTGGATTGCCTCTTTGGGGCGGCACGCTCCGGGGACGAGGAAAGGGACCCGCGACCGAAGCTCATGTCAACGCCATCCCCCGCGGAACCAATCGCGATGGGCGTCTGGCTCCAGGTGCCGGTCCTGGAGCGGTTCCAGCGCCATTTCTTTTGCAGCAGCACGTTGGACAGCATACTGATCTTCCACCGCGGAACGGGTTACGAGCAGCACGGACGGTCGAGGCTCTTGGGAGCACGGCGGGGGGAGAGAAACCGCGCGGACCGCCATGCGGTCCATGGGCAGGGCATAGGATGATCTTCAGGGGACCCGCGCTCACAGGCATCTCGTCGTGCCCTTTGACATCAAGCCGCAGGTAGATGGACGGGACTACCGCTGTGCCCTCGATTGGGGATTTATGTCTCCCCCGCGAGGCCTCCACCTGAAGAGTCCTCCGGAGACAGCCGTCAGAAAACACACAGGCAAAGGCTGCAACGTCAGCACCGCGCTGGTCGCGGCCGCAAGAAGATGTATCCCGCGTGCGGTGGTTGTGGCAGACCCGGAGGACGGCGAGCGCTGGACGTGCTTACCTAAGGTTCGTGCGACCGACGCGCACGCTGATTGGTGCATCGCCAACGGCCTCCCAGCACTTCTGGCGCTCTGCCGCGGGAACAGCGCAGCCTGTCTACGCGTCGCTGTCGGACGGTGCCACCAGAGTCCTCTGCCAGACTCCTCTCCTCTCGTCCAGCACCTTCGAGGCGGCGGTTGGTGTGACGGGGGCTGCGCCGCGCGGTGCAAGGGACCGGGCGATCAGCCACGGCGTGGCCTCGCGACAGCGAATCTCATCGCGTCCAAGAGCCCTGTGCGCGGACGGGCGACGGACAGCTCGCCTTGTCCCATGCACTGCGCAGGTCGGATCGTGCAAGTTCGCAGACTCAACGGCCTGCGCCATGCCTGTGCGCCGTCCTGCAAGACCCTCTTTGTTCCTTGGGAAGGACCCCGACTTGTGAAAGCGCCAATTTCAGCATCGTCGATCCGGCTGAAGCTGAAGACTGCTAGCCAAGGGCACACGCCGGGGCCTCATCGAGGGATTTTCTTTGTCCCCAGCGACACGGGCGAATTTCAGGACGCCATCCCGAGTCCCAGCTGTCTCAAGTCCTCCATGCGGTAATCCCGCCGGACCGACTCTCGATCCCACCCGTCCCCAACCAGCCCATAGCTCTCCCACTCGTTCCCGGCTGGCTTGCGAGGATTGATGGCCCAGTAGCCCCAGCTGGCGTCCACCTCCCGTAGGAACCGCACCAGGTGATTCCAGTAGTTCTGGTCGCCCTTGCCCGGTTTATCGGGAGTGCCCATCTCACCCACCCAGACGGGCGCGCGGTCTTCTTCCAGCAGATACGCCCAGTTCTTCCTCATGTCCGCCGCGAAGCTCTCGTATGTCCGTCTCGAGTACGGATACAGAGCCCCCCATCCCGACCAGGAGTATACGTGCGCCGAGTACACCACTCGGTCCGGGTAGCTGAGCTCCACGGGTCGATGTCGGACGCCCGACAGATCGTTTGCTGAGGAGATCCCTTCGACAATGATCAGCCAGTTGGGATTGAGATCCAGCAGCCTCTCGGCTGCCTTCTCAGCCGCGCTGGCCCAGGAGTCCCAGTGCATCGTGCCCCAGAGACCGCGCACCTCGTTTCTGAGGTCCGCCCCGATGACCAGCGGATTCCGCGCAACGGGGGCCATCACCGTCTCCCAATTCTCAATCCACTGCTCCTCCGTTTGACTGACTCGACACAGCAGAGAACCTCCAAGCCAGTCGTTCGACCATCCCGCGTCGCATAGATTCGCGCCGCAGCACCATGTCGCCTGCGTGATATGATTGTTGACGATGACCAGCAGGCCAGCGGCAGTCAAGCTCTCCACGACCGCGGTGAACACGTCCAAGGCCCTCGCCCCTTTCTCGCCATCGGGCACGAGATCCAGATTCGCCGCCAACAGCTGTGCGTCGATGAGCGCGTTCTTGCGCACCATTTCATCCGAATAGGGCAGGCGGACGCTGTTGAATCCCAACCCCCGGATAAGCGCCGCAATGTCATCGCGGTGCCGCACGTCAAGCCCTGACGGGATAAAGTTGACGTCACTCGCGCCGTACCAGTTCACAGAGGTGAGTTTGACGCTGGCATTTCGGGCGTCAAGAATATGGCGGCCCTTTGTGCGGAAGGGCGGCGTAAATGGTAGGGTCGCGGAATTTGCATCGAATGAGAACGCAGACTGCTGCGTGGTTGCATTCAAAACCGGTGTGGTCGTTGGTAACACTGCGGTTGCGGCTGTTGAATGCTTCTTTGTTTGCTGCGGCGGCAACGGAGATGGACGTAGATCGAGCTCAAGAGCATCGGACGATCCAGCCGCCCGCAAACGGCTGACTGTCAACAGCAGGAACACCACAGCAGTGCAGGCGATGGCCAGCCTGGAGGCCAGGCCACGGCATCCCATCGTCACTGTCTTCATTCTCCTCCTTTCATGAAACAGCACAGAAACATGTAGGATGCTTGCTGGGGGATATTTGCATTCTGCACACACGGGATGTAAAGCCAAGGGTCAAGCGAACGCATCAGTCTGAAACCATAGGATAGGCCATTGGCTATGTAGATGCTTGCTCATAAGGCATCGTCAACCGGTCATTGAGCCCATTAGGTAAAAAGGCATCATCTCGATGTCGTTTCCAGGTTGCGTCCCGGTTCGAACCCACGCGCTCGCGGGATAACATCACTCCCCCCTCCCGCCTGAAGAATCATCAAGATATAATCGATGAGATATAGAGACACGCGACAGGAGAGGAGGCACGCGAAAAATAATATGCATCCCCCTCCGATGCCTCCGGCACAGCCCTGCCCGGCCCTCGTAAGCCGGAGAGGGATCCCGCGGCGCGTCTCGTCCTCATTGGCCGCGTCCGTTCTTGGCGCTGACAAATGCGTCTTGGCATCTGCAGCTGGATGCAGCACGACGAACGCCAGCGTCACGCTGACTGGCCGGGGAGGCGATCCGGGCCAGTAATTCTCCGGGTTGGCAATGGACTATTGATAAGGACGTTGCGGAGCTGCTCCAATAATAAGATCGTACCGCCTCCGACGTACGCCAATTGACTCTTCGAGGCCATTGTTCCAATGGTCACGTGATTATGCATAGCAGTATATGCAAATTATGCAATTATGCATAAGGCCGCTCATCAGATACATCTACTCCGTATCGGTCTCCAGGATCATGACGGAGTAGTAGTGAATCCGCCTCTTCATCCAAGTATATCCTTGCCTCCATCCAGGATCTTCCGTTGCCACTGTCTTTAGTTTTTCCAATAGCAATTGCATCCATATAGTTTCTTACCGTACGGAGTACTTGCAGCTTGGCATTATTATTGCAAGTTTGCAGCCATGTATAATAATTCCGCTAGGCACAGTAAGATAGGAAACATGTTGGATTCATCATTTCCGACGCGGTGTCTGGTTTTGCTTCTTTTTGATGCAGCCTGGACCCGCGCATGGTCCTATCTGTTTGATGGCTCTGATGACTTTGTCCGCCGACCATGTTAAACAGCTCGCCACAATCCCCTGTTAGATAGATAGATTCATCAAGCTCCTATCTCTGATATCTTGGTTATTCATATCTTTCAGATTTCTACGGAGTTAACTACGCCACTCTACTCTATTGATATTTTTGTTACCATTTCGCTGGCCAGAGATGTATTTTACTACAGTGAAGATACCTATATGATGATGATGATGATGATGTTTGCGCATTCACAAACGAAAATTTCTACGACATTCATTCCTCCGACTTCGTCATTAACTGTCGATTCGATTTTCATTGACTATCTATGACGAATATTAACCGTACGACAATTACCCTCTCACAGAGTCGCCTATCTATTTCCTTCATTCAGACAGAACCGGAATCTATAAGTCGTCTTCGTCGCTGGCTTCTATTCTACATAGTCCGTTACGTTACATTTACTCTTCTTCTCGTCGACAGAGTGTGTATATATATACTTCCCCCGCTCTCCGCTTGGGATTAATCAACGTATCCTGTCCTGTCGGGGTTGGATAGATTGATATATAGTCATGGAGGTGTTTTGGATATGTTCACACCAGGAATCGCCGGAGCAGAACGAAAAAAATTCTACATCCAGTACGGTGATTATCTCCATCGGGACGCGCATGCCCAACGCCAGGTAGACCCATGATTTAGTCATGACTCCTGGGTTATCCTTCCAGCAGACCAGACGGTGCGATTCCACGCTGCCAATGGCGCAGAAGAAATCCCATATCTTGATCCAGTTTTCTTCATGTCCACACCATCATCGCGAAGATCCTCCGTGCCTCTTGGCATGGGGTATAAAATCGATCAACACCTAAGGGATATGGAGGATATCGGCTGCCTTGCGGAGGACGGCAGCACAGCTTTGTCATCTCAGGAGAAATGGGAGGAGGTCAGAAACATGCCAATGGTACCAGGAGAGGTGTTTGTTTCATCATCAGGGAGATCGGTTGATTGAAAACATATCCTTGATCGGGCATTTGTTGAGTTGATCTCTGGCCCACAGCGAGCACATCTTTCGACCGAGTATCTTACGCAGATTGCCAGAAAGTCAACACCCCCATGTCTATACCGGAGACAAGTCACAGTACTACATCGGTGAAGCGTTTTTATGCTATTGAAGTTGGTGAATTGTATTTCGAGCGCGAAAAGGACAGCTAGATCGGTTGACAAGGGAGGACCTGCTTTTGCAGGCTGATTGTTACAAGTCTTCAACTTGGAGATCCGATGACACAAAAAGTCGAAGCCATCTGCCTCGCCGACAAAGGTGTTGAAGCGACAAGGAATGATGCAGATGAGAATACTGTGAATTTATATATGACAGACTTCGTCTCTCTGAAAAAGGTCCATGCCATGGACAATGGGGAATCTCCTTTTCGTCAATAACTTCCAGAACGCTTACTGTGCTTTGATGAGGCCAGCGATCTGCACTTCTCCATGGACGTGTATCCATGTGACTGCCGAGAACATGCCAACTTCTTGAGCGTTGGGCATCATGGATGGATGGGCCAGCGTTGTGGTATATATATATATTATGTTGTTCGCAGTCATCCAGAGCTCCTTAAACCTGGGACTCTCTTCCATCACTACGTCGAAGGCACCCCTATGGATATGTCAGCAAACCGCCTTCGACACCAGACCAAGCAATTCGCTTCGGCGTCCTCATTGAATGGACAGACTCAGGTGTTGACAACGGACGCCGATATTCATCAGAAGAGCATTCACAATCTCGGGGAAATCAAATTTGCATCCAATATTGAATTTGCCAAAGAAAATGTCAATCAGACTGCAGAGCTAGCTTCCAGTCGATTTCCACAACGCAGATTCGTATTCCCATCAGATACCCGAAGTCCGGGTGGATATGAGCAGTAGACATGTAGACATGTAGGCAATACGATAACTTCCGACAAGAGTACCGTGACAACAAAGATGTCCGAGATCACTGGTCGCAACTCGATCTTTTATGGATCATCATGCTTCAGGATCGACGTCTTGCCATGCAATGTCTGCCCGGTGGCATCAGACGTACCAGGAAACGAAGAGATTATGGCATTTATGGTCCATGCAGACACCGACACTGGTGTTTTGCCGCTGAAGTACTTGATTGCGGCGTTGCTAGTGCTGGCGTCTCCGTAGGGATGACGATACCGTGTTTCCTGGAGGGTATCTGAATGTCCTCGCAATGTCGAATGTCCCGGAGACTTCTGTGTTCCATGTTTCGGATATCACCGATGATTATACTGCTCAGAGTGATCTAGCCATCGTGCCAAAAGAGAAAATCGCTTCTTCGGAATCGATAAGAAATGGGAAGAAGCTGGCATGTATCTGGAGAGCTCGCAAGACTTCCCAAAGTACTTGCGTGTCGTCCAGGGTGCAATAAAGATGGACAGTGTATCACCCAGATGGAACTTCTTACTGGCCGAAACACTTTGGTACTTGGCATACAAGCGACAGCAAAGAAGTTGTCTCACTCAATGTTCATCATATCACACTCTATGCAAGTATACCATTGCTTCCAGGGGAGAGGTATCCTCAGGCCAGGGCAATCAAGGCATACCAATATGAACACGAAGCAACATCCTGCCTTTTGTGTCTCTAGGGAACTTTGTTAATGTGGATAATTTTGACGATTACCGAAGCTCAAACTCAGATGAGGCTCCTATGCTGGCTAATTCATTTGTTTATTGGATGCAAGGGGCTATTATCAATCATAACTGCACCATATGGCCTGGCTAGTCAATGCTGCCCTGAGATACCAGGAGAAAGTGGTAGCAACAAAAAGTCACACCCAGAGCGAACTCTCTTCGACCACCGCATCCTCTGCCCAGTCCCAACTTCAAGGCCACCTGCTCCGAGCATGTGACATCGCAATTCAAGGAGTAGGTTCAACGAGGCCGCAAGGATGCTTGCGAAATCAGTAGCACAAGTCAATACCTAGATTGACCGTTACGAATGCCTGTGCTGGGAGGCCACAAATCACGTCTAGTTCCCAGAGAAACTCATTTGTCAGCTAGCATGGTGGCAAAAATGGATTCGTTTTCAGCTCCCGAGTTCTCGATGATAATGTGCCTCGCCTGATAAGAATCGAGGAATGCGTATAAAAAGAGCGAGACGGGAGGGAATACACCTACTACTGTCAATAATGAAACGGTCCAGTACGTTTTTTATAGGGAGATCTTTGGAGAAGCTGGTAACATGTAATAGAGCGAAGGGGGACAAAAGGATAGAAGCCATTCATTCGTACGTGACTGCAGGGAACTGAGGTTATAGTGACAACTGCGCACCAGCCTTTATGGCAGTCTTAAGTAATGCTCAACTTTTTGAAGTGATTAACAAATGAATTTTGTTCTGTGAAATAGATTCTACCCTTCTGGAATTGGTAAAGAGGAGCATAAGGTGGTAGGGTGCTTCATCGGATAGTGCACATCCCAATCTTAATTTCAAATTCTTACGGTAGGTATGATATCTACTGCACCTGGTGGTCAACAGGCGTGTATTGGCTATTTAAAAGCATAAATGAAGACCTGGGGTGCTCCGTGCTATCATTCATCCATTACTTCATCTAGTTGACAAGACTACCTACTACAACATTTTCATTCTAATTCTCCACCTTCCATCCATCCACCTACGCGCCTGCGAGAACAAGCTGGAAGTGACAAAACAAACCCTTCACGCACACGCACGTGAAAAGGACAAGGAATTGATAGATTTCGTGAATATCATCCTCCATTCAGTTCCTCGGCCCCGCAACCTCATACTTGCAGACCTTGATCGTTACCTCCTGCTTCTTCCCATCCTTCCCAGCCGGCAACTGCACCTTCTTGCAGAACAACCTCCCCTCCGTCTCCAGCTCATCCAGCATCTTCATCGCCCGCCCCTCAGGAGCATTGATCACGGTCCCATTCCTCAGATTCCGCTGCTGAACCTCCTCCTCCGAGAGCTGCGCGAGGCGCCACACATCCGCCGCATGCCGGTTCGCTAGCGCGGGGGTAGTGAAGATCTTCTCGTGCACGTTCGTACTGACGGCGCCGGTCTCGAGATCCTTCGTGTCAACGAGGACAAGATACAGCGAGCGCGGGAGCCACGAGTTCGTCGGTTCGACGCGCTCGGGGGGCGCCGCGCCCTCGACAAGCTCCTTCTCGATCGACACCTCGACTTCGCCGTACCCTGGTGAGTGGACGATCTGGCCCTGGAGGCCCTCCGGGCCGAAGATGCTGGTGATCTCGTACTGGTCACCACCCGTCTGCTTCTGGAGATGTTGAACGCGCCGGAGCAGGCGGCGAATGGCTCGGTTCTTGTCCACGTACGTGCCGAGGACTCTCCAGCCCTGGGTTCCCTGCGAGCGGCTATCGTTCTGGACGACTGAGTAGCGCCAGAAGGTGTCTTCTGTCCCCTGTTTTGGTTTGGATGTTGTATCCTCGCGATTATCCTTGGAACCCTCGTCCACTGAATTATCATCATCGTCATCATCCGCATTGCTGGTCCCGGAGTCAGACTCTTCGTCGCCCTCATCCTCATCCTCGTCCATTTGTTCTTCATTTACCGGCGCCAGTAGCGCGTGGATAGTCTTCCCACCCTTCTTAGGACGCGGGGGCGTGATCTCTTTCAATACCTCGAGATGGTCTTGCCGCCTGTCGTTGATCTCACGACTATTCCCTCCTGATTAACAGTCTGTGGAGCGGAGATGCGCATATGAAGGAACAGGAGGAGCTACGGATCGAGGATTCTGGCCCTGTGGCACAGGCTGTGACTTGGTGCCGGACGCTCGATTGGTCGGTATCGAGAAATATCAGGCTGCGAATTGACGGGTGGCCTAGGTCTTGTAGGCTCTGGATTGGATGTTGGACGGTTGGCCAGTTGGCGATGAGCGGGAGCCGCGGACAAAGCTGTAGGAAGTGGTCTTCGCTGGGGGAGTCGCATCGCAGCTTGAGTGAGCGCATTTCTGGGCAGTTTTGGAGAGGGTTTCCTCTCATCTTCCAACTTGATCGGCCTGTTCTGGGATGCGGTCTGAGAGGAGCGATCCGAGGTCCGTTCGTCTCCATTAAAGCCCAGCGCCGATGAACTGACTGGGGATTCGTTGTCACTCGACAGACTCAGACAAGGGCGATGTCGTTTATTGCTGCTAGGGATGGGAAATGAAGACTTTGGGGGGAGTTCGTCCTCGGACCCTACCAGGTCGGCGAAGAGAGCTAAAGTCTCCTGAGGCAGTTTGAAGAACGAGTTGCTTCGCTTTGCGGCCATTTGGTCTCTCACTTGATCTTAGGATTTCCAAGCATATATCGGGATGCGAGACGGTAAATGAAGTCTGTGTGAGAAGAAGTAATAGTTGAACGATAGGGTGTACACGAGTATTGACGTCGATAGAGTCCTCAGACAACCGCCAACGTGGTTAGAATTAGCCAGAAGCAACATTCAAGCGGCGTCATTCACTTCCTCTCGTTGCCAAACCCAGAGGATTCCACCTGTATCTTGCCCTCGCACATAGGTATGTTCCGATATCTGCTCGACCCGGACCTATGCCCATCAAGGCGGAGAGAGGGAATGAGAGCACTACCCTGACTGGCAGCACATTCATTCCCAGAGCCATGCGGTGAAAGAGAGGCAGGGCCATCTGGGGAACAGCCCAAGCGACCTTCTCGTAGGAACGATCGATAGCGCCAGAATAGCGAACGTAGTTTTTCTGAGGAACTCTGAATCAAAGTAACAGTGGAAACGAGTGATGTAGGTCGAGATGATCCGTGTCGTGCAGACAAATCTCATCCTGCGAACAAACGCCTCAAATGAGACAGTGCGGCAAAACTATACAAAAACTTGGACTCCGTTAACAGACAAACCCTATGAGATTAAGCAATTTTAGGGAAGGTTCTCTGCAAGTGTTCAGCTTTCAAGATTCAACAAATATCGCCTAAGAACGCAGAGGAGATAAACCAGTCTGTTCCTACGCAAGAGAGTTCGTGACGCTGGAGACAGCGAGACCGACAGTTTACAACGTTACGCAAACTACCATTCTACAGGAGAAAAAAGGAATAAAGAGTTTGGAGATCAAAGCCAGGATATCTGTATGTAGCTCATATTCCCAAGCTAAGCATCATATACGTATGTATGTCATAGTACAGACTCGGGTAACCTACTGTACAAAGCTATGTAGCTTATACAGACCCGGCTCCCCCACTCTGCAGAGGCAAGGAGATCGCCGTCAGAAACACAATCCTGTAATCCATGCATCTGCGATTAGCAACCGAGCATATATCTATTCAGACCAGCGGACCCATTATTAATAACCAATACGAGAGCAAGTTCTGCTCGTCTAATCACCGTTCCTGTCACCTGACAACAAAGATCTCCGAAGAAGACGCCTGAGAGCACACGCGGCCATGTCTCGAGTGGGACCAAGCCTCTTATACTTCTTGAAGAAACACATCATGCAATACACATAAGACTTATCCGTGACACTGCATGCGGAAGTACTACTCAAAGAGCCGAGGGCTGAAAGAAGCAAGGGTTGTGGGAAGGCCCGGAACTCTAAAAAATTAAAGTGATGACAGAATAAACCTTCCATGAAGGGAAGTATTTCGTATGCCACAGGACTAGGAGTGATTAGTATGAGAAGGAATTGGCAAGAGATAAACAGAGATGACGATGACAAGGGTTTTAAAAGCCGAGTTGGACTTTGTCGTACATGCAAAACGTTGGGGCTGATGCTAGAGCATGCAGTGTTGCAGCAACGCATATGAGGTCACGAGGATGCAAAATAGTAGCGTGCAGGATCGTGGATTAAACCAGCATCGAGAGATTCAGGGATGCTTCGTATTTCCCGCGCTTGTTTTCGTTGAAAACATGACGGACAGAGTTACTGGGGAAAGCAGCGGAAAGGAGTCCACATCGGAAGTATATGCCGTGGCCGATAAACAAAAGCCGTTGCTGGTCGCAGACGAAGAACTTCCACGAATAAGATTGAATATCTCTTGCGTCAGACCTGGAGAAGTTTAAGTAGTAGAAATACACAACAAGCCGGGGGGGTCATATCGCAGCGACGTCTTGAGGAGCAGATGTCGTAATCTGAACCGTTACCCCATGATATGCAAAACATAAGCTTGAAGTAATCACATGCGAGGTTAGTAGCGATTGGAGCAGTCAAATATAGCAGGCAGACATTGGGAAGTAAGATGTATTTGTTGGTATATTATCCGGTAGTCCCAATCGACTACGTGACTTCCACTGTATCTCAACTCTCTTCCTGGCTAACAGGCAGAAAGAGCTCTACGGTGTTTATCTTACACCATCAGAGAGAAGTGGGATAAGACAGACAATTGGAGAGCCAATCTTTTGGGGTATTAAGCAACCCCGTCGAAGTTTTCTCGGGGATTCGTGAGTTGGCAGGTCAGTAATGCAGTCTGTTCCCCGCAGTAGTAGCACGCGAGGGTGGCGCAGAAAAGCGCAGATACCTAAGGTTTTCTGGCTATACCACCAAATGGAAGTATTGAAAACATGCGATTACCGTTAGAATTCAGTGCGTTATGAAGCTCACAGTAGTGGCCCAAGTTGGGCCGCTCGGAATAATAGATATATCCTCTCCATGAGTCATCCGACCGCAGAAGCATAAAGAGCAAGAAGACTCAGTCCCAGCAACAGAACTGCCTCCATGTACTGGATATGTTTGATATGGCCCATAATGTGTGGTCAATCCCAATTAGAGCGAACGAAGTCACTACCTGGGCAGTAGTAGGCTAGGTCAGGCATTCGTACCATTTGAAACTGTCACCTCGAGCGTTAGTAGCTCATACGACATGGCACCATCGGCTACAAGCCAGCCCTGAAGACCCGCGAAAATAACAGATCACGAATCGTCCTGCGTGCAGGGGGAACTTTACAAGACATGCAAACCGATCTGCAACCGCAGCCTGGTGCACGAGGTCGACGCACGACGGGAATTATACAAGGAATTTGCCAAGGAAGAAAGATTTTGCAGCCATTTTCTTTGGCGGCGCTAGTTTACGAGCGTATCCGGTCCATCCGCTGTTTAAAGGTGCCCCTATAAGCTCCTAGAGGCTGATCAGGCTGCGCGGACGGCAAACGGTGCACTGCATATTAGTAGTTCATCTGCTAACTCTAGCTATGCCGGATAGGCGAGTTGCACTCCCGATCGATGCTTCTATATTGCATTGCTTAACAATCAATGAACTTTTAACTAGTAATTTAGATCTATAAAACTTAGAGCTGTGAGAGGCAAAGCTCGGTAGTAGCTGTAGTGAGAAGTCTGCCCATCTTTCCTGAAGCCAGTATTTTTTGGTCGGCATTGACGGGCTTCGACGGCAACCGCATGAACCGCTGTCAGTTTGCACGCTAGAGCAGCACCAGCAAGTACGGCGTGCGTTAGAACTCCACCGTCCTAAAGATGGAGTGCTATATAACCTAGACTGCGGTAGTGATAATGACGAGCATCTCATGGTGGGGCTAGTGGGATACTAGTGCAGGCTTGTCCTAAAGCCTGGCATGTACACCATCGGAGTACACATGGAACACATGGAGACGCCACAGATGACACAGATTGAATTCTCCGGATGTCGATACCCCCATCTGAGTGACATGGATCCTTGGAGCCTTAGCGAGAACGGGACGCAGTAGGCAGTACCCCATGAGCCAGAGACAGGCGGAAGCAATTTTCAGGGTTCCCGTTCTCGTTGGCGTTGGGTAAGCCCAAGTCAAGGCCTTCCAACGCCATGATACGTCTAGGACTGTCGGCATTGTATCTGGCCGGAGGCTGGGACGACTGCCAGCCAATGGCAGCGTGCGGCTAGGAAAGAGTGGTGCGATAACGGTGAAGCATGGACAATCTGTCTGCAGGATGCTGTTATGCGAAGATCCACCATGGATGGTGCCAATCTGGGGACTGCAACAGCGGATCTGTGAGGATTTCCTGGTTTTGTTTTCTGGAGATCGTGCCTATGTTTAGAATAACCCTGTTAGCCACCGGAATCAGGCTCGTACATTACTAATGGTGAAAAATTCTTCCCGGGGAATTTCTCTTCGAGAGATGAGAGAAACTGTTGTTTTCTGTTGATACCGGAAGATCTCGGCTTCAGCAGCAAAAGTTAAAACAGACTTATTATTGTTTGCCACACGTATTGAGTAATAGTGGCCTGTCTAGCAATATCACTTCATCCTTGTCAAAGAGGCAAAGGCAAAAAAGCCTTTAATGGGAGATTCGCACGATCAGATACCTGAATAAGGAGAAAAGCCACACTGGATGTATACCCCAGACAAGTCCGTGTTTGGAGCATGTTATTTGATGAAATTCGGTCTTTCCCACGGATTCACGGAGGAATCTACTCGCAGCAAGGTGCCTGCATGTCTGCAGGGCGTGGAGATAGCGATTGTGGGTATGAAGTGAGGAGAATTTGTTAAAGACAAAGACCCCGATTATCGTCCTATTGGCGCATAATGGTCTGTATGCAGCCCTTGCTGAAAAGAAGATTTTGAATAAAGCCGTTGCATCTGCACCTGCAAGATTACCTGCTTTTCGGGACGCGCAAAGGATGCGAACCGGGCGGAACTGGGGGAACGATGCGAAGACCCTGGCTTCAGTAATCTCATTCTGGCATCTCGGATGCTTTGTTCTGGCCAATTCCCGGTATGTGTACCATCGTTGTAATTCCCCGCGGAAATTGGTAACTTTCCATACGCAGCCTAGGTTGACGTGACAATGAGACCTAAGACACGGGGTAGCGATGCAGAATCTTGAAGGGTCTCAAACCTCGATCCGCCCGTAGAATCTCCTGAAACCACTCCGAAGATTCATGTTGGAGCTTATAGCCACACCGACCTACCATCAATGCCAAGATAGCGACCTAATCTGATCAAGATGCAGATAACGCTGACCGCATCTGCTCGAGCGTCTCGTGTCACGTATAAAGCTCCAGAGCTGCGCCGCACCTTCCTGTATGTACGCGCACCGTGATAACGCATGAAATGTATGAGTAAGCAGACGGATGAGAAGAGTTGCCTCCTGAAATATGGCATAGTCTTTGCTTCTCTGACGTTGTATCTGAAGTAGCAGTGGAGAGAACAGAGTAACGGACATAGGTAGCAGCAGGTATGTGGTGGGCGAAGCAACAACGCCCAGCTGGATTCGCAGCTGATATATCGACGATGCCTCAGCTATGGACATGCAGATCACAGCAGACGCTCGCCACCTGCTCGGGAACTGCAGTAAATTACACATTAAGGAGGTGTATTAAGCAAAAGTATATAAGCACTCACACAATGCCAAAGGAGATTGAGATGGTCGGCAACCCATGGCTTTCAAACCGGCCCTGGTCCTTCTTTCCATAAATAGAACTATCTTTGAAATATCAACCCCAGAATGAAAGAAGGATCAAGCCTACTCATCAACAGTACAGGCAATTTGTCTGTCAAGAACGTAGAATGACTTTGATGCGGAGCGGCAAAAACCATTGACAAGAGGGCTTGCCAGAGGGCGGCTCGGGCGGTTGCTATCAAGTCCGATGAAAGCAGAATGAGCTGCGCCATACATCTACGTTATGGCAAATTTTTCATAAACAGGTACGCAGAAACATTGCAGAACGCCGCTCGATGGCAAATATCAAGGCTGTGTTCTCAGACTGCCTCACACCTCTCCATGCCACTTCACGAATGTCGAAACCTTACGGATGCTATCATCCCGAAGGAGCGGAACGCCCGGAGTATTGACGCATGGCTAATAGTAGGAATCTTCTGGACACTTCATGTCGATATCGCAGGTAAAGGAAATGATTTTTTTCTGTATATGGCAGGCAGCTACTGAGCCAAGATACCAGGACCCATGCGACGAGGTGCACAACCCAATTCAGAAAGCTTGCATCAGGGCAGACGTTTCATCCACATTGTGTAGTAATCATGCACTGTCGCAAGTGATCGTCATGGATGCCAAGGGGACACTGGCTGGCAGCAGGACATCAACTCGCCAGGATATGAAGCTGTCAAGTTTAAGTTGAGATCGTAGCCCATAAAGGGGCCGCAGACATTGTTATACTGTACATATATGAGGACCCCCTGCCGTGACAACGTTGCCACTAGTAAGAGAACTCCCTGATGGCCAGATGGAAGCGGAATCGGGAAGATTCCCGACCATCTATCCTGCCCTCGAGCCTAGCAAAACTAGAGATCGGTTCTGTTGGGGGGTGGCAAATGCAAGCCAGATAAAACCTTACCAGGACCGCCCACGCTAAACATTGGACCGTGAGTAACCTTGGAAGCGCCCCGGATCCCTGGCGATGCACATGGATGTGCTTCAGCGCCTGCATGGTATTATTGGTTCGAGCTCTCCTGTTTTAGTCCTCAGGCGTCTCGCTGCGCGGATAGCTTTTGTATAGATACAACGGAACATCATTTGCAGAGTACACATCATTAGGGAAGTCGATTTGCAGTGGAATTTGATCACTAGGGCACCGGCGAAAGCCAAAGGACATCCTAGATCAAATTGTCGTTGTCGTTCAAGATGTGTCTCTGTGAGCTTCCGATTTTGCACGACGTCAATGCTGCAAGACACGACAGCTACCTGATCTCCGGCGGTGAGGTAAGCTCGTAGAACTGACAAGTGGTAAGAGGATGTCGGAGGAAAAGTTGGAAAGAGGTAATGGGATTCGATACAAGTATGATCTTTCAACCTTAGCAGGAACCATTCACTGTACCTCCATCAGAGATCAGTTGGTATTACTGTAATCCGACAAAATTCTCAAGCACAGACAGTTACCTTATCAAACTTTCCCGGCAGGATTCAGATGCCTGCCATGGCACAGGATAGGGCAGAGTATCGGTACATCCACCGTGCAACACCCTGGTGATGATGATCAGGGAGGCGAACGTTGCCGTCGCATCCTTGCCGGACGCACCGCCTGGTGGGGAAGACCCGAGGCTCCCAGACCGTTCGATCGGTCTATCAGGCCTCGACTACCGTCTGCTCTTACAGGGTGCCGTGACAGACCCCCTTGTTATTGCATCTTCATTGTCTTAGCGGAGAGCGAGGACGGCGGCGGAGGACAATAAGCAGCGGCAGTGGCTACTGCCAGAATTCGCACCACCCCACTCGCGCGTCTCGCTCCATCACACCACTGGGCGGCCAGTACTTCTGCTGCTCCTACTTCTGCTCTCCCATCTATCTTCAGAATCCAATTTTCCTCATCCTTGACCCTAGTTATATTCTTCGTGCCCTTCCTGGTCTCCTCCATCCTCTCCCTGGCTCTTTTACTCCATAGATGTCAGATAACAGTCTTCCTAGAGGTAATTGACCGTGATTTCCTTCTCGGAATATGTTCAAACTGCATAGCTCCTTGTTTTCATCACCCTTGAGCTTTCAGCAACGTCGATGTCTTTGACAAAGTGATCTGATCTCTATGGCAAATTTGACTTATCGTGATATGTTATCTTCTATTTTGTGTCCTCCTTTTTTTCGTATGCTTTTCAGATCTACTGCTGCTCGCAGGAGAGAGCCACCCCGCTGTTTCCAAGCATATCGCCTTCAATCTAGCCTATTATATCTAAATTCCCGTTTATTTATCGGAGGCGTGGATTGCCATCGTTATCTGTGCATACACTCGTGGATTAAGCGTCTCAATAGATATGGATAACGATACGATCCATCCAATCACCCTACAGGAATTGCTTGACATTTTACACCTGAATGACCAATTGACTGACTTAGATACAGATTTCCCTTGCAGGCATTTCTTCTCCGGTTTGATCGCTTGATCACTTCGATATTTTCTTTTTGTTGGACTTCCTATAGCAGTTTGTTCGAAAATTCTGTCGAATTTACGCCAGTTCGACTTCCGCTTGTGTCTCATCACAAGCCGGCCGGATGCCCTACACTGCGCCGTTACAGCTGTCTTCCCCAACGAGCCACCTCAAGAACTTTGCTTCTGATCATTTCTCCCGCCACGGATCATCGGAATCGGTCCCGAGGTCGTTGGATCAACGGCATCTTCCCCGTTCCTACTCCTCCACGTCTTATGTCCACCGACATCGAAGAAGTGCATCCCCAAGCAAGCCGGCCAATCTTCTGGTCGTTGAAACCTCTGGAGAGGCTGCTATATTGTCCGACAATATTGTTGACCCTAATGCAAGTCTTCGGCTATCACCACCTCCCGTAAATATTGCTGCAATCCCAACAGGGGCCGTCATCTCCCCTCCTGAATCTGCTCATCACTCCAGCGACGATGAGGAGACTTCGAAGAAGAAGGGGGAAGAAGCTGAATTTGCGGAACTGAAGGTCGAAGAAAGGTCAATACGAGAGAAGTATGTTTCGGAAATACAACCGTGTACCATGGAGAAGGTTGGTGAGAGTGCTGGCATGCGGTTAGACATATCGACGGCAACTTCTGCTGCAATAGCAGAACTTTCTCGACCATTGCTTTCCAATGCGGATCGCAAGATATCTCACTCACAGTCGTCCACTGAGCCTGTCGTTGCAAAACAGGAGACAGATTCACTTAGTACTTCTCCCAGTGACAGTGATCGCGACGAAGAGATTGAAATAGCTCAGAAGCCACCTATCGTGCGCAAGAAGTCGGGCGAGCTCGTTCGACCAGCGCTGCGCCCAGCCTCTTCCAGGAGGAGGCCCTCCAGCATGCCCGGAACCCCAACCTTCTCAAAAGCAGTACACTTTGACTCCCAGCTGGAACATATACGTCACTTTCTTCAGCTTGATAAGCCACTAGCAGTGAGCGCTGACACTTCTCCGATCGATTATTCTGACAGTGATGGGGAGCATCCTTTTGGCAATGATGCTTACATGACTGTATCGAAAGCTCCGTTGTTCGAGTGGGAATTGCGGCTTGTTAACTTCCCGAGGGATCCCTCGTCTCGAGCACATATGCCAGTCCGTCTAGAGAGAATCTTTTTGTCGTCAGACAACAAATACCTTGTTGGTGTCGTCGCTGTCTCAAACCTCGCTTTCCAAAAGCATGTCGTGGCTCGATTTACCTTGGATTACTGGAAAACCATCTCCGAAGTTGCAGCGGAGTACAATCATGATGTTCGTCGCAAACATGCCCATGACGGATATGATAGGTTCAATTTCAGCATCAAGCTGGCTGATCAGGCAAATCTCGAACAGAAGACCATGTTCATCTGCATCCGTTACAATGTGAACGGCCAGGAATTCTGGGACAACAACAACACCATGAACTATCATGTTGATTTTGTCAAGATACCAAAAACGAAAGCTGAGAAGCACAGTGTGCCAACACTTGGAGCTCGTCCTACACACGCGCTTCCCCGCAGTAGGGTACCGCCCCTTTCTAACACCATGCGACCACGCTCGATGCCTCCGTCATTTGACGACTTCTCTTCTGGGATTGATATCTACCGATATGTGGGTAGATTGAGAGAGAATACAAGTGCAGAACCCATATCATGGTTGACGGAGTCTACTTGGCAAGATTCCACATCGGATGCTCCGAAACGAGTAGATAAACCGCCGGCCTTTCGTAATCGCTATGACTTTGGAGTGTCTTTGTCCGCAGCTATGCAAACAAAGAATGTGGCTCAGGATCGGACTATTCTATCCGTGAAAGCAAACGAATCGGAGAATTCCAATCCTGGGTCACAGCAGCACAAAATCGAAGCGGAGGACGGCGGTTTCTCCGCAGGAAAGGTCACACCTATGAATGGGCCGTCCAGAGTAGTAGCTCATTCCGAGTTGTCGAAGCCATCTTCTCTCATCTCGAACAATTCACATCGTGAATCGTCTGTGTACAAGGAGCTAGTGGAAAAGTATTGTTTCGTAAGTGATATCTGCCCTTCTGGGATTGCGCACTGAGCTAATCACTTACTAGTATGGGTCTTCAAAAAGTTCTTCCTCGACCTCGAGACCGGCACTTGCAGATAAAGCAAAGCACATTAGTGTCCCAAATACCGAGAAGAACGCTCCTTCGACCACTGTTACCCCTCTGTCTCCTCCATTACCCTCGTACCGAGAGCTAGCCGTGGTCACCAACTCTGGCCGCTCCTCTTCTCCGCCTTCTGCCAACCTGAGCTCCCGTGCTTCATCACCGGTTGCCTTCACGTTCCCTTATCACCAGCCAATGCAGACTTCGTTCTTGACAGAGTCGCAGACACCCACGGCCATCCACGGATAAATGGACCTCTCGATGTCCACTCAAGACTCAGCATATTATCTCGCTAGCATGGCCCTCTGTCTGTTTGTCACATTGGCCGCGTTTGAAAGGGGACTTCAAATAGTATAGGCTCTAACCGGCCCGCAGGAGGAGGCAGGTTTATCTATTTCCACTGCTTCGCCACTGGACGTACGTCGTTTTCAGCATTGCTCCTTAGGGATTGATATGGCATTACGCCATCATCATGAACATATGGGATGGCTTTGTTACTTTTCAGTCCTGAATGTTCGGAGTTCCGACTTGTGATATAGCCTCCAAAAAAATATGACACACCCCCACCTTGTTCATTGGCCTTTCTCGTATTATTCTTCCATATTTCTTTTTGCCCATATGGTCTTTAACACAGATATCATGTTTTGTCGTCGTCTTCTTTTTTTTGCATCCTTAAATTTTGAGTTTGTGCAATATTTATGCGTAATAATTCCATGAGTGGCTACCCAGTAACCTCTGAGACATGGTCTTTGTTGCTGGGCGTCCATGAATTCTCTCTGTTCTTCTCTACTTCCAATGGAAAAAGTGTTTTTTTGTTATGTCACCGCTCTCTGTTCTGTTGTTGTTTTGCCGTTTTTCTAGCATCACTGCTGGGCGTTGTGGTGTGTTAACTTTGCAGTTCCATTGCATTCCACTTCATATGTACATTTTTCTTGTGCACTTTATTTTTCTTTCTATTTTTTCTTTCTTTTCAAAATGACAATGATCACTTTTCGAGAATGACTCCACAAAACATGCGAGTTGAGGGTGTTGAAATATTTATGAGAACAGGAATAGCCATGTGGAACAAGCGAAAGGAAAGCTCTAACGAGAGGAAAGTGACTGTTACAGAGGGGAGAGGAGGTGGAGAACAAGACTGGAAAGCCTCTTCCGGTTACCAGCAGCGGTTGGCGGATAGCTGATAACCATTTGAGTTGCATCGAAGAGTCTAAACATGTATGCGTGCCGATATCAAGGCCCGATATCGGTTTCACGGAATTGCTTCTCCGCATATATGTACCTAGCAAACAGAACAAAACTGGACTGAGAGAGAGGAGGACAATAGGAGCAGACAGACAGTTCAAGACGGAATACGAGGAACGATCGGCTGTGACTAAGCTTTCTGCCTGTAATTATTATGAAGGCGACCCGCATAACGTTGCAGGCAGAAATATGAAATGAATATTCTGTTTTAAAATTGGGCATTCGAAATCCTACTATAATGGTTTCTCCCCTGTTATAAAGCAAAAAAAAAAAACGCTGAATCAGACGATCCGCATTGCGACTGGATTAAACATTAGCGTCAGTGTCTTGAGGAGCTGCTATCGTGAAGAGTATCGTGACGTGGAGCAGGTCTTCAAAAAGTCCTTTAGAATATCATATGCAATAAATCAGATATAGAACCCAGGATTGCTGGGTAGAGCACCATGCTGGTGACAGTATAAAAGCAGCTATCTGGAGATCTGGAGAGGTCTCCACCGATCTGGATGATCGCCAAGGCACGGGGTGCCAAGCCGCCAGCCGGCGCGGGCGCGGCGGCCACGTGACCGGCATCCCGAGGCGGCCGGCGGGCGCGCAGCGCGCCCGACACGGGCGGCCAAACAGGCCCAAACACGGGCGCAAAAGCAGCTCTTCATAACGCCCTTTTTCGCTGCCCGCGCCCGCCAATCAGCGCGCTCCGTCCGCTGCTTTGCTGCTGCGCGCGCCAGGCACCCCCCGAGCCCTCGCTTAGTCATGCCTTCCGGGGGCGCGAGATCACGCTCCCTTCGCTTGTCGCCCGAGGAATCTATTTAAGCCTTTCGGTCCCCTCGGCCCTGCACTCCTCTTCCTCCTCTTTCTTCCCCCAAACGACCACTCAACGGCCAATCTCAGCGACGCGTCAGATCATCAGAAACGACCCTCTTTCCATCGAACTTCCATCAAACGCAGTTGTTTTAGACATCCGACATCATGACTGGACGTAAGTATCCTCACTGACTCGCCTTCACTGTCCTCAACGCGTCGTTGTCGTCGTCTGCTCGGGGTCGACGTGTCTGGCACGGGGTTTGACGAGGCGTGGTCTGGAGATGGCTGTCACGCGTGCACAACGCCACTTACATAAGCAACATGCATCTCTATGCACACCTCAATAATACCTCGTCCACACTGTCGACCATGATGTTGGTGATGGTGACGACGATGTTGATGTCGACCTGCTCCTGACGTTGAAGGTTGGTGAACTCTTGCTGACATCCACTCCCCTCAACAGGCGGGAAGGGCGGAAAGGGTCTTGGTAAGGGTGGCGCCAAGCGTCACCGCAAGATCCTGCGCGACAACATCCAGGGTATCACCAAGCCGGCCATCCGCCGTCTCGCTCGTCGTGGCGGTGTCAAGCGTATTTCCGCCATGATTTACGAGGAGACCCGTGGTGTCCTCAAGTCCTTCCTCGAGTCAGTCATCCGTGACGCCGTCACCTACACTGAGCACGCCAAGCGCAAGACTGTCACCTCGCTCGACGTCGTCTACGCCCTCAAGCGCCAGGGCCGCACCCTCTACGGTTTCGGTGGCTAAGCGCGTTGTGCGCCTGGAGCCTCATGCCTGGTCCCGATCTTTCTTGATTTCCGGCTACGGTGGTGTCTTTCTGTCTGCCATTTGTTCGCTTGGTGCTTTTGGGTTGATGGCACGTGAATGCGCTATGGGTGTGGTGCACTGTGTCTGATCTTTCTTTTATCAACTTGCTTTGTTTTAACATGGGTCTCGGGGTCTTGGTTGGTCGGTATCATGGATCGGATATTAGGTCGGCTGGATTGATAGGTTCTTCGCGATGGATGGCAAGCAGGGGTGGATTTGAGATCTGCCTGGCAATGTATCCAGTTGTTTTCTAGTGGCTGTGCAGCTGGTTGTTTCCATCCATTCAAAAGCAGAATACAGGTCCAGCTCGATTCATCGCTCAGCTGTTCCCTTTGCTAGTCGTAGAGCGCTACCTAGGTGGAGATTGCTGCGCTGTCCCTTTGGGGGCCCGCAAGTGGCGATTCTCCGGGCCGTGATCTGGCCGCAGAGATCATTTCCACAGTAGACGGTCGTAGTAGAGTACTGAGATAGCTAGTGGAATACTCGCGAATCCAATTCCAAATTGTAATTGCCGCTAGAATTTGACGGTCAGGCCGGCCGTCTTCCTTTCGGCAAGCCCCGAAGGGCTGAGGCTGCAGTCGAGACCGCGCACGGACCACCCGGCTCGGATGACGTTATGCCCAGCCGCATCGCCGTGGATACCTCGGCTGCACACCAAGCTCTCTCGCGACTCGAGAACACGCTGCTGCTTTCTCTCCAAAGCAGCGTCGGCTACACCGCTCAATGCACGATGTTATGAGATACTACCGATCGTGTTGCTCTCTGGCTGACCATCTGAGATGAACAGCTGCCTTGTGGGATGATCATATACGTGACCGCCACATAAGCTGATGCGGACGGAGTTGGCTTCTCCGTTTACCCGCTGTTCTTGCTTTGCTTGCTCGGCACGACTGCAATCGTGACTGACACGCAGGGAAGAAAAGAGAAAGCAGAAGCAGAATAGAGATAGCACAGGAGAATTGAGCTATAGGGAATAGCAACAATGGCTCAGGACAGGCTTCTCTACAAAGCGCGACTCGTGCGTTCCCCCCGCGTGGTACCTTCCTAACCGTCTCTCTATACAGCTACCTACTTACTTGCTGTTCATCTCTATCTACAAGCCTAACTCAGCCGATCTTTATCTGCCAATCTACACTTTTCATCATCCGATGTCCACCTACCCATCCAACCTGGCAGATCTGTGGACAACGCACGCTAACCTTCGTGGAACCTACAGGACGGCTTCGAGATCTTCTACACATTCGAGAGTGATAATAATGTCGACTGGAATGATAATAATGCCGACTGGAAGGCCGCCGCCCCGCAGAGCTCCGCGCTCCCTGCACTCTCCCACGCCGTGTCAGGCGCCCTCGGGGCCGCGGTGTCCAATCTCGCGACGTATCCGCTGAACCTGATCGCGACGCGGATGCAGTGTCAGAAGAAGAGGGATACGGATTCAAGAGACAGGAGGGAAGAAGAGGACGAGGAGGAATGCAGATATAAAGGCATCTTGGACGCCGCGCGCAAGATCTACGCCCGAGAAGGGCTGAGGGGGCTCTATACGGGCGTCGTGGCATCGACGGGGAAGGCGGTCGCGGACTCGTTTCTGTTCTTCCTTGCGTATGCGTTTCTGCGGCAGCGGAGACTCAACGCCAGATCTCGGGCGGCAGGGCAAGGGAGGAAGAAGACGACTCTCCCTGTGTTGGACGAGCTAGCCATCGGGGTCCTAGCGAGCGCGTTTGCAAGACTGCTCACGACCCCTCTGGCGAATATCACGACACGGAAGCAGACAGCTGCAATGTCATCGATGTCGACGAGGGAGATCGCATCCCGGATCCGTGCCGAAAAGGGACTGAAGGGGTTCTGGTCCGGATACACTGCGACCCTGATCCTGACGCTCAACCCGTCCATCACGTTCGCCCTCAACGAGCTGCTGAAATGTGTTCTGCTCCCTCGTGAGAAGCGTCAGAAGCCGTCTGCAGTGATAACCTTCCTCCTCGCGGCGATAAGCAAGGCCGCCGCGTCGTCGGTGACGTATCCGATCTCGCTGGCCAAGACGAGGATGCAGGCTAATGGCTCAACCCGCGAACCCCGAGACAAAGAGTCTCTTTCGTCTACCAGGAATTCCCGGGAAATCCGAAAGAAGATGATGAAAAAGCAAAAGAAAACGATCCTCACCACCCTCCTCACCATCGCCCGCACCGAGGGCTTGAGCGCCCTCTACGCCGGCCTCGGGGCCGAACTCCTCAAGTGCTTCTTCTCCCACGGCATCACGATGCTCACCAAGGACGCCGTCCACGCGCTCATCATCCAGACGTACTACGCCCTCCTCTCCCTGCTCAGACGGTACCCGGGTCCGAGTCTGCGTCCGAATCCAAGTCCGAGTCCGGAGGACCTCCTTGTGCAAATGCGCAAACAGGCGGAGGAGTTGGCTAAGACCGCAAACCACCTCCTTGAGGCCAGTGGTGCCAGCGGTGGTGAGAAGACTACCCCGAGTGGAGTGGCCGTAGCGGTGTACAGGACCTCCCCCTCCAGTGCCGGGCCCGCTGGCCCTGATAACGGGCACAGCGACTACGACGTCATGAACGAGGTCACCGACCTGGTGACCGACTACGTCGAGCGGATCGATGAGGCGGAGGAGCTGCGCAGTCTGTACCGGTGGTTGATCTGGGGGCGGGAGAAGTAATTATGAAGTATACTTATACATAAAGCCGTGTTCATTTTCTTTTCTTTTTCTGTACTTATCCACGATGTTATGTGTATGTTTACATGTTAAGCGTCATGTGTCATGTGTCATGCCATCAGAACGTGAACAGGCAAGCGAGATCGGAAATTGTTGGTTTTTTGGTTTGTTTTGTGCTTTAGTTTCTGTGGATGTATCTGTTTATTGAGTCTGACAGGTGATATCTGTGATGAGTTTAAATGTTGTCCTGACGTATTTAGATTACGCGTCCACTACTATCTCCCTATATGTTGACAAGAAGGATCAAATCATCTATATTCATATTCACTCTCCCGATGCCAGAACCTCGATCATCCGACCTGTCTTTTGTACAGTACAGTAGAACTGGGTGGGTGGTCCTAGACCATTCATCTACCCATTAGCCTGCAACAGGTCCGCCCACAGGATCAGGGATCTCATTAAATATCAGGATCAGGGATCTCATTAAATATGAATGCCCGAATCAGGCCGGAGACAATGTATGGCGTATGATCCCGTTAAGAAATATATAGCGATTTCTTTATAGGAAGTAGGAAGTAGTATGACTGCGGTGGAACCTATGATGATAATGAAGGTCAAAAAATTCCATTACAATAAATCTTTCTTATTAAGCGCCAACATCCACTTAAATGGATCAAATGATGACGCACAACTGACCGGCATTATTATTATTATTATTATTATTATCAGAACTTCCTTCCCACGTCATAATCATCCCGGAGCAAACAACATAACATACTGGACATACTGCAAACAACCTATTCATCTCCAGATATGTAAAATTAAACAGAGAAAACTCGTAAAGTTACTATGCACAGACCAGATTGAATAAGTATCGGACAAGAATGAATAGTACGGCGCGGTAAGGGAGAAAAAATTAAAATACACAAAATATATAGATGGAGAGATAGTGATAACAGCATCAAGATAAACAATAACAAACCTCCTGGGTCTTGTGTCCTGGATATGAACATAAACGCTAAATGCTCATCAATCAGTCACTAAATTAGATCAGATCGGATGCATGGTGTGGTATATAGCATAATATAACAGGTCATGATACAGTACATACATCCACTCAATAAAATCAAGCATGCCAAATGTCAACAGTTGCGAATTCGAGAAGATATATATATATATATATATGGACAGTATATAGTATATCAAAAGAAAAAAACCATATTGGGCAAACTATAGAAAACGAAAGAAATATGCTCTCAGCATTATAGCATAAAGTCATCAATACAGGCCGCCGGTCAAGTAAGATAAAGAAAACGGACGGAATAAAATAACAACATGGAAGCTTCATGCAGTCGATTCACAGTAACAAAGGGACCGCGAGGTCCATATGCCAATCTCTTTCATTTCAGTCTTTTGTCGTCTTTTGGTTCTGTCCTGTGTTCCCTGTCTCGCACAAACTGAGATCACATGCACTGTACACATACATTAAGGGTATGTGGCCGATCATAATCGAAGCAAAAGCAAAGCAAAGTCATGAACAGTCATGGTCATGATCTCGTTATCGTCATCATAAAACGTCGGTCATAGCATATCCAAACGACAATAGGGTATATTTATATATATCGACAGCGGTAATGACACATCCTCCTTACTATATTCTATACACTAGCAGTCCTCCTCATCTCACTCGGTTTCTGCGCGTACGCAATCAGCAGTCTGAATCCCGTGCCGCGCTTCTGACACTCGCGTAGAAGTTTCTTGTCGGCCCAGATACTCCGGTCGAGATCGCCGTCCGGGAGGACAGGGATCTCGTAGCAGCGGGTGTACCACCAGCGGCCGACCTTGGTGACGATCCTTGCGATGGACTCGTCGTTGGAGGATGACGGCGAATCAGAGAGCAAATCGCCCAAAGATAGGTTGCCATCGTCGGAAGGTGGTCTGCGTTGCGTTTTCTGCTCTGTCCGTGACATCTGCGGCGAGTGGTTGCCGGTGGCAGCGGAGTTGGAGGGGTTCGGAGAGGAAGAGTCCGATGATCCCACGATCGTCCCCGCAACTGGAAGGCGCACCATACAGCGGTGCAGATTGTCGAACCCGTATTTGCCGAGTAGTCGCTGTATGCTGTCGCTCGCCGGTTTGAGACTGATATTGGGATCCGCCAGATAGATCCTCTCTTTCAACATCCGCACGGCCTTCCTTGTCCGATTGCCCATGCCTACCAGGTCGACGTCGAGTATGCTCATCTCCAAGTAACCGCCCGGGCGCAGGACGCGCTTGCATTCGGAGATTATATTACTCTGCCCGGCTTCAGAGCAAGCAGCAGGAAAGCGAAGAATGCAGACGGTAAAGAACCCTTTCGGATAAGGAAATGGGCTTTCACTGCTGGGATGATGGGTGACGTGACAATTGTCAGGTGGCTTCCACGCGTCCGGGTGCGTCGATTCCGCTGGAAAAGTGCCGACGCTGAGATTATGCACAATCGCATTAGGGTAAGTCAATGCACAGTAGAACGACCAGTCATCATTCCCCAGCCCGTCAATAACTAGTATGCGCTCCTGATCCCCGGGATTGACGCGATTATGAGCAGGACTGAAGAGGACCCGTCCGAAGGAGAGCCAGCGGCTGGTCATCAGTGAACCTGACCGGAGGTTGGTCTGCGCGGTTGCCCCGTTACGATCACGCTCGGCAATGTCAAACATCATTGTATTTCGACGACGAGAGGCCTCAAAGCTTGTAGATGCCAAGGGTGAGGGTGATTGAGGGACAACCAAATGATCACCTGCGCCAGTCGAGATCGACGGGCTGTCCAGCTGTTCGAAGTCTTTGCTCTCCTTGCTTTTGTCACCGTGATCAGCATTCTGCTCACTGCATGATACCTGCGTAGTCAGAGTAATGGAAGAATGCAGAGCAGGTGCGATCCTCGAGCGACGAAGTCGGACAGAGCTGTCACTGGATCGAGCAGAGGCCGGAACAACAGTCTTCGAGGTGCTCTCAGTTGGGCTGGGCATTGCGGTAGTGTCAGCGTGTGCATTAAGCTCGGCTTGCAGAGTCTTGCTGGCCATGGTTGCCAGTCGAAACCGCTCTCCTGTACTGGACTCCCACGGAAACTGGGCATTCGTGGTCTCTGGAGATAAGTCGTCAATAAGATCGTTGTATTCATCCCAGAACTCATCATCAGTAGGCTGTGAACCGGGTTCCGGGTTGACCGCTGTTGCTGCTGCCGGGCCCAACTTCCCTTCTGAACTGCTCGGCCCTGGTACTTCTGCCTCTTTCACTGGAGAGAACCTCAGAAATTCGTCGTTGGAGTACGGGCCCGTAGGAAAGTTAAACACGTCACCGGGCGCAGGAGCGCTAAACGGCTTAGTATCGGGCTCCGACTGAAATGGTCTGCTGGGAAGAACATCAGTTTGCATAGCAAGCGGCGGACCGCTGGACGTATATTGCTGAACCCGCTCACTGTCTGCTGTAGAGGTCAATGAAGGCGCTTCATCACGAGTAAAAGGCCTGGAAAATGACTGCTGAGCCGGTCTGTGCTCTCTATCCGGTCTCGAAACTACCCGTGGAATCCGTCCAACAGACGCCAGTCTCGGACGTGGTGCCTGATTCTTCTCCTCCTGTTGAGCTGTTGAGGGTTCCTTGTTGAAGAATACTTTCGGGGACTGGCGTCTTTCTTTACTAAATTCGGCCTGCAGATCAGGAGGTGGTGGCAGGAGAATCGACTGGCCATGCTGTTTCTTGATCTTCAAGCCAGCAGGAATGTCCTCTGGCGATACCACCTGTTCTTCCTCAGTTGGTGGGGATTCCTCTATGTAGCGGAGGATATCTTCCAGCGAGTCGGACTCAGCGTCGATGAGAGCATAGTGGGCAACTTGGCGACTCCCCGGAACCACGGAAATCGTGGCATGTAGTTCAGGTGTTGGCGCTGTGGTAGGGGCTGGGGTTGGCTCCTTTCGCTCTGTATCGCGGCTCCTCTGGAAGAAATTCCACTTGGAACCCTTCTCTTGCTTAGGTAGTCCCTTGGTAGTGTTCCCATCTCGGAGGGCTCGTTCGTCTTTGGAAGCAGAAACTGCACTGTCAGTCCGAGACAAGGCAGTAAGGCTGGAACTGTAGTCTTGGCCTGACGGAGGCGACGTCGCAGGTTCAGTGTTGACAGATGTAGTTGATTTCATAGCATCTTTCTCGGACAGACTTCGGGGACTGTCGAAGGAACGTCGACTAACGAGGATTGGTTCCCGCTTTTGACCTTCCACCTGGGTAGCCAGGGGACGGTCACGCTCGGAGGGAGCTGACTCTGCTGACTGCCCAACGCGCCCTGCTGACGAAACAAGGGAATCCGTTGAATACCCAGCTTGATGCGGTCCTTTTGTATGACCTGTGAGGCTAGAAGCAGATGCCACGCTGACACCGCTAACACTCTGCTCGCTTTGAGTTCTGATGAGCTCCACGCCGTCCATTCCCCCACCGGGGATGATAACAGGTTCCAGACGGTCGAGTAGAAAATCATCCATATCCTGCTCCTGTCGACCGTTCCCGCCACTCTTGCTGCTGGAAATAGACCTGGACGTACTCCTGGTCGTGCTGGTGGACCTTCCTCTAACGCCGCTGTTACTGCTAATGCTTGTCCTTCGACCACGGTGCGCATACTTCCTGTAGCCCTCGTGACCTGTCCCTGCCGCTGGCCCTTTGCGCGTCGGCTTATCCGCTCTGCTAGAGTTGCTCCCATCAGGTTCAGTCTTCGACTTCTTGCTGAAAATACCAAATCGCCTGGTAGAGGTCTCCTTAGTTGTGTCTTTCTTCTCCTTCGTCTCCTTCGCCGGAGTTTTCGTGGACCGGGATCGGATGGGGAGCCCTGATGGGGTCACTGTGCGGGATGGTATCCGAGAATTCTTTGAGTTGGTTGAGTCAACTGATGCTGCAGCTGGTCCAACGGGATGTGGTTGCTGTCCACCGGCACCAGCGGCTTTCTCCGCTGACTCGCGCCGCTTGTGACCGGTCGTCTTCAAAACAGCCAGGTTACTCCGAATGACGGGTGACGGCTCCAGCTCTAGTTTATCCGTGCCATCTCGACTTGGTCTCGACGGGGGTGTGACGGGGGGTACTGGAGGGGTGGCCGTTGTCTCCTTAGGAGATCGACGATCGAAGACGCGTAGTTCCGCCTCCTCAACTTTGCGATCTTCCTCTCGTCGCTTACTTTCGTCGTCACCCTCCTTCCGACTCGGCGGTTTGAATTTCATAGACGATTTGCGCGGTGGAGGGCTCCATGGTGGTGCAGGACTCTTTCCAGACCTTCCAACGCCCGCCGTTCCTGCCTGCTCGGCCTTCCCAGTTAGGCCAGAAGACAAGCTTCGAGCTGCCGTCGTATCGGGGGCCTGTGACTTGATGCCTCTCGTCTCGATCCGTTCCTCTTGTGGGCTGGCCGCCACAGGGCGGGAAGGCATCGGTGGTCGAACATGGATAGGACTTTGTTGCCTCAAATGATGGCCAACCTTCGTTGGGTGGACGATGCCTAGGGAATATGATGACATGGAAGTTGGTGTGGATTCCCTGCTCCAAATACCAGGGGACTCTGAGTATCTCGTTGAAGGACTGCTTGCAGAGGCAAAATGGGGAGCGGGTGGAGGTAGGTTGTGTGTATTGAGGGCGGTCGAAAGGCGAGCGAGCTCCTTCGGGATACGGTGCGTTGATGATTCCCCTTCTTGGCTTCGAGTTTTTGGTTCCGGCAAGCGTGAAGGAAGTGTTGGCGCAATATCCTCTGATTGAGATGGGAGTTCTGGCGTTTTCGAAGCGGTATCAAGATATAAATCGGGCTGGGCGTGTGAGGGGGTGGGGCCGACGCTGGAAGATCCTGACTGGGTTTTATTCCGCTGAACTTGTTGCCCGATAATTGGAGCTTTCCTACGAAGAACGTTCCGTGGCCGGTCTCTGGAGACACCGAGTTTGTTGGTACTCGTAGTCACTGACGTTGTCTGAACAGCGGAGGGTTGCATAAATGGACCTGTCCTCGAAGGAGCGGCCGTTGATGAAGGAAACCTCTGTGGACGAGAAGACGAGAAGCTCCCAATGGGCCGGGGAAGCAAGGAAGGACGGGAATCATTACCGGATGCTGAGTTTGGCGTCTTCGAATGTTGCCCCATCTCCTGACGGTGCTCTTCCGAGTCCGACACAGACGATTCCCCTCTGGTCTTTGTCGATGTATTTGTTGGCCTCGCGATAAGCGATCGCGGAATCCGGGGAAGGGACGTGCTGCCGATGATCGTCCGCCCAGGCGCCCTTATGGATCGTGCATCTTGAGGTTGAGGTATGAATTCCTTCGGTGTCAATACTCGACCCCCGTCGGACCTGTACGACGACATGGTGTGACCCTGGGTCGAAACTCCGGCTCCAGGCCAGAGGAAGAGCTATGCAGAGACGAATTTGACAAAACAAAGATCAAAATCATCACTGTTCAAAGATGGTAGCTCGTGGGGACGGGAGGCGAAAATCTGTGGTGGGGAGTTCTCTGTAAGCACTCAATTCAAGCCGCGACGTCGCCACAAGCCATAGAGAGCCCACTTACATCTCACAGCATCCATTTATGTGCTTTTCACGAACGGACCAAATTACATAGAGTACATGGACGGATAAAATTCATCCCGAAACGAGAGTGATATATAGACAAAGAGACGGGCCAAGCAGGGTTATATTGCAATATATCATATGAGCAACATACGGGGAGCACGAGCAACAGGATATATACTATAGATCCTTAACAGGAAAAGCCCCGTCTCCGCTGTGGCACGTCGAGGCCGAGGCTGGGGAGATGCACAGAGAACGCTGGATACATCTGCGGGCTGAAAGTCATTGGGTCGAGAGACCATATGCAGCTACTCCGCCACAGCCCAAGATGGAGCGTCTGCTGTCTGCGGTGGCTAAAACACAGGAGAAGCCGGGGCGACGAGGACCACGTCACTCCAACGGGCAACCAGGGCAGAGAGCAAGAGTATGGCAATCTGACCGAACGAGCGGAGAATTCTCCCGAGAAGGACGCCAGACAGACGCTGGAACGCAGCGGTCATCGGGCGCTTTAAGAGCATCCCGGGTCTGGGTCAGGGCCGACCCGACCCTTCAGCAGGGAGGGCCGTCAGCATCAGCCCATTGCGAGTGCGAGGCAGGCCTCTGGCGCCTCTTGCACGATGGACGGTGGGAAGAGGTGGTGACCGGGATCGCAATTGGTGACGATGCCGTTGTCGACGAGACGAGCGATCAAGATCCGGGCGCCCGGCGCGGGGCGACCCTACCGAGCCCTGGAGAGCGCTGCATCGCGGGGCCACGGTTTCGTTCACACAGACCCATCATGTTCCTTGGACAGAGCAGCCGGATGTTTTTCCCCTGCTGTGACGGGTCTCCTGTCTCTGAGGGCAACCGAAAGTCGTCGGGGAAGCTGACAGCGATAGTGGCGGAGGAGCGCTGAGAGCTCCGTGCACCGTTGGTCCCGATGCTAGGGGATCCATCATCGGCGATCAGATCCAGGCGCGTTGCACGGGGCATCCTGCGGGCGTCTGCCATGCGAGCTGATGGGCATGACAGGCGCCGGTGCGATCACTGGACCCGTGCCTGCTGCCTCTCGAGTCTCCCCTATCCTCGTCCGACGGCGACGACGACGAGATCTCTCGCACACTTTGAGACAGAGGCAGATGCTACGAGATGGATATGTCACGATGTTTGTGATACGGGGTACCTGCTCATCTCAATTCAAGGCTTCGCTGATGCGAGAGTAGCAGGAGCATAAACGGCCTACGAGATGCAGAATATACAAGCTTCTGGAGCATACAAAAAAAAGGATAAAAGGAAACGAAAAAAGGGGGGAAACGCTTTGGCCACGTCGTTCAACAGTCGGCTCGAATAGCCGCACCGTTGCTTTGCTGGCGTCCGTCAGTGAGGCATGGAGGAGCAAAAATCGCCACCGAGTAGCAGTCTGCGTCTGGCACACAATTGCTCACTTCTTACCCCACCCGGTCTGGATATCAACAGGATACCCGCACGATCAACCGCCAGATCCACCATGCGCCTGTCAAAATCATGGAGCACTTAACGCGCGATCCTTCCTTCCTCGATACGTCTGATGTCTCAGTTAAGGTAGACGCCGTGCGACAGCAGCGGCAGGATCCATATGCTGTCATTCGCCTCGTGCCAGCCAGTCTCCTCTACCAGAGGGATATACACACCCTGATTCGACACCGACGTACGCTCGTCAGTTTCAAGGGTCACTGGGGTTTATGCGTTCGTCTTCTGCGCGCGGTGATTCTGGACGGCCCACAAAACTACAGTAAAGAATCCTCGTTATACTTTAGGATTTGACACCGGGGAATAGTGAGTAGCAAGAACCGTACCTCACTGGCCATTCATGGGCCTTGATGCGATCGATATGCGCTGCTAAGTCCGTGGTCCCTGCTTTGATGGGGCACACACCAACGACTGCGGGGCACATCCGCCAGGCAACGTCTTTTTACTGTAGTTAACACCTGGGTATCCCCTCGCACCAGGGCCGATTAGAGACGAGATTCGCCAGCCATGCCGATCTTAGACTTTGCCCTGTCCCGTCAAGAGTCTTATTCATGTGGGGACGGCGGTAGATCAATAATATGGAACATCCAGGCCCTGAGCCTCGAGGAAGGGAAGAAAGTCAACCAAGTTTAGCGAGAAGCCTCGTGTGCAATCATCTGTCGCACATATCATCATCGTCAAAAATCATGGCTTGACTACAGTACAGTACTTCCGTAGTACTGGGCCAGTCGACAATCCAGCGGTGGCTGGGTCGCTGCGCTGCACCCTGCAGGTACGAAGGCCCGGCCTGCCTGCTGGCCCTGCCAACGTGCATGAAGCCGGCGATATGTATGCATCATTCAGCTGACTTGGTAACACGATCCAGCTCATGCGGACACCCGCGATGGAGCGAAAAACGACTTTTGCTCTTATTGTTTCTTTCCTTTTAGCTGTTGTTTTTGCCACTGTCATATCGGTCAAGACTCCTCCAACACAGAGAATTAAATTAGTTCGTCTCAAGTTCCAGTTTTTGGCATCTGCCCATGCACCCGCCCGGGCGATGATGCGGGTCCGGAGCGGCGGGTGGAGGTCGAGCGGAGTGTCGGGGCGGACCAGCCCGTTGGTCCCGTTCGTGGCTCTTGCCAGTAGTCCTGTGGCTATGCATACCCAGTCCATAATGGGGTCACCTTTACAGGTAGATATATATGATGCTATATCTATATGGAGATACGGAAGCTTTCGCGGCATGTGTTGCGATTCCAGATTACTGCGTACTCACGATTGAGGAAGAAAAAATAATAATGAAATGGCATCTAAATAGATACATGCATGACATAAAATAACATGTCCGAGGAAAGATCTCTCGTGCTCCTTGTTGACGACATAGTCTCGTCTTGTACATATCTCTCTTTCTGGAAGCCCCTGTCTTCCAGCAAAAAGAAAGCATAGGACCGCACGATTTCTCGGGTTATGATCGAATAGATCTGTCTTCTAGCACAGCCTCGTAGCGGAGTTTTCCCTATGTTGAGGTCGGAAGAAACAGAATAAGAAGCTCGAGAATCGGGATTAACAAAACAAAAACCCTGAATTTGATTCCCTAAATAACATCCCGCCGCAAACGCCCGTACCAGTAACAAACGAACATTTCACAGAAATAGCAGAGGTTTTATATGAGACGGAAGAAGAAAAAAAAGATAGAACATGAGATTGTTGATAAGATTAACCCGTTCCGAACCGCTTCTTTCTGGCTTCGGCCGCAGCGGCATCCTTCTCGTTGAAGACCGGCTTGCCATTATTATTATTACCGCCGCCGCTGCTGCGGTTCCGGTTCCCACTTCCACCCGGACCACGGCGTCTGTTCCTGTTCCTTCCGCCAAAGCTGCGTCGCTTCCCGCCTCGTCCGCCATCCTCGTTGTCGCCGCGGCCCCTCTTGCGCGGGCGCTCGGACGGCAGCGCCTCGTCCAGGCCCTTGACGCCGACACCCAGGTTCCCGTCGGGGGTCGTCCCGAAGCGCTTGGCCCTCTGGAGCGCCTTCTCCGCTTCTTCGAGGGCTCTCTTGTCCTCCTCCGAGATCCCAAACTTCTCAGCGCGGGCCCTGCGCTTCTTCAGCTCCTCCTCCAGTTCGGTGGCCTTGAGGCCGAGTCTGAAGTCGTTCGTGGACTTCTTCTCTGCATTTTCAGCGGGTTTCTTCTTCTCCTCCTCCTTCGCGGCCGCAGTAGTCTCGTCGGTCTTTCCGGCCGTGGGCGCCTCGGGCGCACCCGTAGGAGCGGCTCCCTTGGCTTCGACGTGCAGGTCGTCCGTCTTGGAGGGGGCGATGTCGGGTTTCTGGTTGGGAACGGCCTGAGGGTTGGGAACCTCGCCCTTGCCGCCGGCCGCGACCGCGGCGGCGCCGGCTTCGGTGGATGGCTTCACCTCCTCGTCGTCCCAGTCGATAACGTCGTCCGCCGCATCGGCCTTGGTGGCAGGAGCTGCTGCTGGCGTTGCCGTGGCCGGGGCGGGCTTTGACTGCTTGGCGTCGTCCTCCTGGAGGCGCGCGACGAGCTCGGCCTTTTTGCCATTATGCGGGAGGGAGCGAGATTTGAGGATCTCGACCAGCTCGGCGACCGTCTTCTTGTTGTAGTCGGTGGCCATTTTGCTTCAAAAACGGGAGAAGGAGGTCAGAATGTAGTGCTGTCAGGCGAGGAGGAAGAGCGGTGAATCGCGAAAGGTCGGTGTCAGTCGTGGAGAGTTCGCAGGCGCCGTAGGATGGAAGGGGGTTTCTGGGGATCAGATCGAGGCAGGGCGCATGATGTGTGCGATTTATGGACCAAGTGCAGAGGACGAGAAAGAAAGGAAATGGGGGGACAATGGAAGTGGATGAGGGTGAAAGGACAATAGAGCTGTTCAAAGGCGCGTTGGATCCCCCCGGTGAGCGCGACGCCAGCGCGCGAAGTTTGCCTGTTGTCCGCAGGAGGCTGGGCGGTCACGTGAAAGTATATCTGCTTAGTCAGCACAGGATGGCTCCGGAGGTTGAATCCGCCAACACATACCTGCTGCCAAAACACCAGTGACTTACCTACAGGGGATCGATGTACTTGCTATCCTGGGATTGAGAATGCAGCCCCCATTTTTTTTATTGTTATCTGCTCAAATAAATGTGGGTTCTTCACGGATTGCACCATAGGCACTAACTCTCATACATCAGTCTACAAAGTCCTCTTGTGATTACTACCATACAGATCAATTAATCGCTTGCCGGCTTCCATAGCGTCGATGGCACTAACTACCTGCTAACACGGTCCAAGACATCAGCTCCGAGATGAGACAGACAATGCTCAGATGCGCTCCCAGCCCCCCGCAGCCAAGGCCTACCCACCGCTATATCAGGTCATCAGAAACCGAGTAACCAGACCCTCGGGCCAGGCAGTCACCATCTTTCTGAAATCCCAAACATAAACTAAGATTAGGTATCTAAGCTACCGCCTAGTGGACGGAGCACGCCGTAGCAGTAGCAGCAGCAGGCAATTGACGTCATGTCGGTAGGTGGCGTCCTGGTCCACTGCAGCTGCCATGTCATGTTCTCTTTTCCTGGGGAACAGACCACGGGGGCTCAGCTGGGCATGTATCGCCTGGCGGCCTGGGCTTCTTCCAACAGCACGTCTCAGTTAGGCCGTTGATCGCATTACCGCCCGCTTCTAAAGACAGCCTCCAGCGCTCCCTTCGGCCTCTCCGACAGCTGTTGGGACCATGACCCAACGGACTGGCGCTCTATCTACTCTGACGTGGCAGGAGGCAGAAGCGCCCGGGTGTGGCGGTGCTGCATGCGCGACGCCACAGATGGCTCCTCCGACAGCAGGTCGGGCGCCCCGGCGCCCGTACAGTATGTTGATCTGATCATGTGACTTTATATAGTCACCGCAGCCTCGGCAGAGGTGGTATTCATTCATTCGGATCAAGATAGGTTTGTGAATTCACAGCCTTTGTGAAAGGTATGAGTCTTCGAGCAGTCACTGCTGAAACTTCTATTTACTGCGGTTTTCCACCGGGGCAGAAGTTCATCCCCGCTCTCCTCAGCCTTCATGACTCCAAAAGTAGGCAACTTTATAGTTCTCGTAAACAACATGGCATTGCTCATATTATATGCCTTGGCTTATTAGGTAGCTTATATTGGACTGTCAAATTGCAGCGGAGTTCATTGCGTTTTCACTCCAGCGTCCAAAAAATAAGCGGGCCTTCCTAGTTCCATTTACGGAATCCTGTCACTTGGAATCTTCTAATCCATATTCTTATGATGAGAGACTATGTGCCTTGTATACTGGTATATATCTCCTCTGAGAAACAAAAGTTCGGCAAACTCTCCGTGAATGCGATGGTCTGTCTCTACTTTGTCTTCCTTAGATGCTCCAAGTACATACAGTAGTAACAACCTGATCTCAAAGCCTCCTGGAGCCGCAGTGTGGAAAGGAGCAATGCAGAGAGTAAAGAAATCGAGTCAATTCCAGAATTGAATAGTGCCAAAATCATGGCTGAAAAAATTCCTCGAGGAAAGAGTTCCTGCTCTTGTACTGTACTTGCTGGAGGCCAAACAGAACCTGATGAACCAGCAGAATGGTATGTTCTGATATAAGATGTGTTTTTGCATGTTCATGGCGGTATCTAACACTCGACAGGCTCTTTGTCGTCTGTTCGTGACATGGTTAGACCATTTAACTTCTGTTTCGCAAAGTCTATTGACAAACTCCTGTCCTCTACTGGATGAGGTTGCCAATAGAGGACTGTTATCTGCAATTCGACATCTCTTGATTGCTTCCCTTCTTTGCCGGGCGACGGAGAAATCTGAAGATCCTCTAGCTTGTCGCTTATTTATATATTATATTTTTCATCACTAATTTATCTATTGGTAATACAGCCTATGGATCAGCGATATTTGGCACTGAAAGACGGAATCCATGCGGACTCTCCAGCCGTCACTGCTCTCTCCCCCACTCCTGCGGCTGCACGTGTATCAGTTTGTTGCCCGCCTATTCGGCAATTGCCTTGATGTTTCGTTTCCCTCAATTGGTTGGCAAAAACAATAAATGAAAGAGCGACAAACCCACAAGATCCTGACTTTGTGATCAAGGGAGAATTGCAATGGCCCTTTGAACAAGCGGTCCTTGCCAACATGAAGGGGATTTGGAGACTACTTATAGACTTCCCGACCAGGAAAATCCTATTGCAGGCACAGTATGTGCCGTTCTTCTCACTCTCTCGTATATTTGGATCTCTAATATGACCAAACCCATGAGGTCAACAGGGAGGACGAGCCAGTGGTGAGCATGCACCTCTACACCGTGCTGGCAACGAGAAGCACACAGTTATGAAACCAGGACAAGCTGTCGTTCACGCTCTATTATAATAGAATATATTGGATTACACTCTTCTGCAGGGACTGTGTACAATAATAGGTGTGTCGTTTGTTAGGTTTGTTCGCCTCCCTGAAGAGACTAAGGTAAGCAAAACTCTCATTCCGGAAGCAGTCAAGAAAGAAAGAGCCTTCAGATCCAAACATTTAAAGCTTAGCAGGGCTGCCAGAGTCAACTCCCTAATATGACTTTGTGAATTTTCAGGATCCAAAGCAAAGTGGGAATCCACTGGGAAGAGTTTCCCAAGAGCTCTCTTTCCGGCTGCACTGTCTAGTAGAATTCCAGCGAAGCTGTCCAACAATCCAAAAGTTGTTGCAGCCAGAGAGCGCTGTCAGGCATTGGCAGCTGGTGCAGCAGAGCTAGTGAGGCGTGATAATGCAGATCGCAAAGCAAATTCTAACTGTCTCAAGCCGCTGAGATAGCGATCGAGCTCCTCCAAGGAGGGTCCAGTGATCAGCTCAAATTCGAGGTCCACAGATGAATGGTAACAATCCATAGTAACAATCTAACAGAAATTTCTAATAATATGGCAATAGGACTGCTGTAGGTGCAATTACTTGAGGATCTCAATCCCTTTTATTCTTCTCAGACATGGCTGACGATGAATATGAGTTCACAAAGGTCACTGCTGAATCCTCCCCAATTGCTATATGCCATACCCTTTCATTCAAAGTTGATTCCTGTGCAGAGCGTAGATTCTCCAAGACAACAAACAACAGCTAGGGCAGGTAGACCAGCGTAACAGCCAATGACTCCACCCACCTGGAGGAAAGCTCTATCCTGGCATACGACCGTCGCAAATGGAAGTTACTAGGGATATAGTAGATATATGTCTAGATACAGCAGTGAGGCAGTTTCTTATGGGCAAGCTAATTAGGTACTAGCTCTTACATTGTTGTATTAGATCTTGCTGTCAGTTTTTCAAGGCCTTACAATGTCTCACGGATCATTCCTGAAGGCCGGAAAACGTACGAAATCTTTGTTCAACGCCGGCAACAGGGTGATACAGATGTTTTCCTTGGTGCTGATGCTGAGTTGGAATTGTCAAAGAATGAACTCGTGGGTTCACTGTTCCTAACTATTTCACAACCAGTTCTTGCAAGCAGCAGAGAACCTGCCGCGCTCTACAGGCAGATCCACAGATGATAAGAATGTTCGGGAAACTTTAGAGAAGGCCACAAAATTAGTGGATCGGAACTAAAAGCTCGCCAGTAACACCAGAGGGCACTATGTCCATGACGAAGAAAATTCTGCGCTTGAGAATGCATTGACAGTAATATTCTTCCTGTGGAGGATTGGGGTACGGGGTTCCGTTTGCTGCTACGTTTCTCCGTCCCAAAATCAAGACATCCTTGACGAAGGCATATCGTGGTACCTTCTCATTGAATACGAACGATGGACCTTACACAAAAACTTATGTCACAAAGCCTTCAAATTTCAATTTGTGCTCCTTCCGGTCATTAAATAAATATGAAGGGACTCATCCAGACTATCGTTGCAGTCGTTTTTAGACACGACCATTATTGGAGGAAGATTGAACCTCATACTTGTCCCCTGCATATCTGCCAGCGAAGACATCTGCAGCGAGCCCTAAGTCCTTCCACAATATCACAGCTCCTGCTAACCAAACCAGAGCAAGTCATGAATAGATCTGACTCTTCTGCAAGATTGCCTTGAATCTAGCCCCTGCCGATCATCAGTCCAGATCTATCGGAACCGCTACGATTGCGGTTTGAGACCAGTCTCTCAATCGTCGTGTCATGTACCCTATCTACAAAGATGAAACTCCGAACTCCTAGAGGCTTTTGCAGACTATACACTTTAGTATGAAAGTCCAGAACAAATGAGCACCAACGTTATCCAGCGAAGGCAGACCAGCGCATGAATTGACGCCACCTGGATTCGTACCAGCGTGGGGTGAAGGGAAGGGGGAGGGGAGGCAAGCAAGATCCGGTAAAAATACACTCTTGATATCATAAATACAAGACGACCATCAGATTTCTGACGTCGTTGATTGAAGCAGTATCAAGGTGCTCAGAACTAGTAGCTATACGATCAAAAAACGATTTTGGATAATATCTACATACAAGGCATATAGGGAATACGAGTGTACTGTTCTATGAGACTATGCTAGAGAGTTTTCCTAAACAACTTTAACTGCTGCTAAATTGATAAATGTATTTTCCGCGCGTAAATATTGGACATAGCATATTAAATTCCAAAAACCACGCCAGACGACAATCTCAGGAGACCTTACTGCTAAACCTATTTGAAACGATAATGGGGTCAACCCCGACCCGTTCAGCTTCCTTATTCAAAGCTTCAATCTCCGCCTCAACATACGGAATACCCGTTTTCAACCTTTCCTCATGCGTCAATTGCTCGATCTCCCCAGGGTAATAGATCCGATCGACTCCAGCCGCCTTGTCCGAGTCAACGACCCGTCTGTAGAGATAGTCCATCCGCTCCTTGAACTCCTCCAGGCTCATAAACAGGTCCGGTTTCAGAGCGATAAGGAAATGCCCCACGTCCGCCGGCCGGGACGGATCGTAGGGATTGGCAACATGTCCCGCGAACGCGGAGCCGGACAGCACGCCGGAGAAGACATCCATCATAATGGCCAACGCGGAGCCCTTTGGTCCTCCCATCGGGAGCATGACGCCCTCAAGCGCCTTGTTGGGGTCGTCTGTCGGCCGCCCTTCGCCGTCGAGAGCCCAGTCCGTCGGAATCTTCTCGCCGCGTCGAGCGGCCTTGTATATCTTCCCCCTTGCGGCAACGGAGGGCGCCATGTCGAGAATGAACGGCCTTTCCTTGCCCGCCGGCGCACCGCACGCGATGGGCGATACGCCCATCAGTTTCGAGCGTCCGCCCCAGACGGGTAGCGCGGGGGACGAGTTGGTGAAGACGAGACTCATCATGCCCGCGTCCAGAGCTTGCTGGACCACCCACGCAGACATGCCGAAGTGGTTCGAGTGCTTCACGGAGACCATCCCGATGCCGAATTCCTTGGCCATCTCGATCGCGCGGGCCATGCCCATGTGCGCTGCGACGAACCCGAACCCGTTCTTCCCGTCCACCTGTGCGACGACAGGAGTGACCTGGTGCAGAGTCGGCGATGCCTTCGCGTCTAGGACGCCCTTGCGTATTCGTTCCATGTAGGATGGGATGCGGTTGACGCCGTGGGTGTCGACGCCGCGCAGGTCGGCCAGGACCAAGCAGTCGGCGACGATGGCGGCGTTCTCCGGTGGCACGCCGTTGCCGATCAATACGGATTGCACGAATTTCCTCGCATTTTCAGCGGTGACGTATAGTTTTTCTTTCTGCGTTTCCATTGCTATGAAGGGGGGCGCTTGACTTGTCGATGATTGAAAGTGATGATATATGCTAAGTAAGCATATGACTCGGATCTCTGTTTGAGGTTATCGTGTGAGCAGAGACACAACTACTACAGGAATGTCTTACCAGAGATTAAATTCCACTTTGTTCTCATCCATATACCAATATTTATATATCAATGGTAGATCGTCGCAGTGGTTGTTCGGCATGTGCCCGAACACGCCGGGGCGGTTCCGTCCCGACCCCGACATCCTTCGGACATTCCCCGCAGTTCACTTGAACAAACCTATTACATACCATCTATGGAATTTATCAGGATCCACCATCCATTGGTCCCCGACCTTATACTCTGGACTTTCTTTTCTTCCTTTTGTAACACGAGTCTCTGCAGGAAATCCCCATTCACGAACATGCTACATGTGGTGATGGCTAGAACCTACTTGTATAGGCAGAAGATTATTTCAAATGACTTACGTTTAATTATATATCTTACTTCAGTTATCTGCATTGATGATGTCCATTCATCCAATAGTCACGTTTACATAATCAAGTCATTTTGTTAAAAATGTATATCAAGTGCACTTTAGTGTGCTTTTTATTTTTTTAGATTGTCATACAGCTAGGTAAACAAGAAGTCAGATAGAGATGCTGGGACTACATGGAGGCATTCGATAAAATATTCATCACAGAGGAGATTTCGTAAATTGGACGACGATGCGACGAGGTGTTTCCCCGAAGACTCGATGGCCTAGATAAGTCCTGAAAATTAGGGTTTTTTTTTAAAGCGAACCTTCGCTCGCAGCCAGTCGGGAGGGGGCCAGTCGGAGAATATCTTGTCCTTCCATCTATGTTCTTGTATGTACTGTACATATAGTAGCTGACTGTCTCTGATAGAGGAATTTTGATCCTGATATGTTAAAGTAACGTGCCTCTACGGCGCAGTCGTTTTCCGATCCAATATACGGAGTAGTCGTTCGGGATTACGCCGCTATTATTATCGCTATTATAAGGGTTTATTTAAAATAAGAGCCCAAACAGGGACACGCGGGGTATCTCTGCGCGGAAGGGGCCGTATCTTTTACATAGGCCGGGATGTTTCATATTTAGCATGGTTTAAACAGAGAAACCCCCACAATAATGGGAACCACAAAACAGTCCTTACTGTATCAGGTCAGAAGAAATATCAAGATTGTTGTTGCCAGGAGAGTCTCCATCACAATGTGCGACACCGGCGTTTTAGTTTTTCGCTTCCTAAAAGTATGATTATAATTAGGCTAAGTGCTTGCGAGGTACGTAGGACAGAACGCGTCATAATAGAATCCGTTAGCCAGGTTCCAGGCTAAGGATAATTTAATTCCAACATGGTCCAAGTTTCGAGGGTCTCGAACCCGATACAGTCTAGTAGTGCGTTATAGATATAAGCGTTCCAAACTCGCCTAAGTTCTTGTTGATACATCTGCGAAGTAAGGAGTAAAAACCTGGGGTCGTTTCAGACCCGCCGTTGAAACAGCTATCGTTCAGACCCATGTCTGTTCTGTACGAAGTACTTCGGATGCGGACTCCGTGCTCCGTGTTTATATCTTGCACCTAGTAAGACACTAAACTATAGCTGATCGCGGTTAGGCAGGCTGAATTTTTGCGCTTTATCTTAACGTAAAATCGAGCTTTCAGGAGCGGAGCCCCGCACCATTGGATCTAGGGATCATAGACACGTTTTCTAAAGTCGCGAACCAATGGCCAGTGCATACTATTATTACTGGATTCTCGTTGGGCGTTTCGTCTCAACAGCCGCAATCCATTGAATGCAGCACTCAGTTTGAGGTACATAGAGAGAACGTCATTTCTACTCCCCCTTCCCCCC